>Ga0209232_1002020_pt1 | contig 10447 bp, 14 predicted proteins | sample ETNvirenome_2_60_FD_184066 | JGI IMG/M metagenome (GOLD analysis project Ga0209232, IMG submission 184066) | Marine viral communities from the Pacific Ocean - ETNP_2_60 (SPAdes) (version 2) | ecosystem: Environmental > Aquatic > Marine > Oceanic | place: Pacific Ocean | collected 2013-06-22
AATCCCTGTTGGTATAGAGTTATTAGTTTTAGATAAAGCACCAATATAAACTGTAGTAATAGCCTCATTGGATAATGAGCCACTATCCCATGTTACATTTACAGTTGTGTTTGTAGAAAAAGATGAACTTGAAATTGTTCCATAGATAGTGCCAGGAGTAGATGCCGTTAATTTAATTCGTCTCCCAGCATGATAGACGCTAGTTACATCAACACCAGCAATCGTAAATGAAGTTCCTGATGCGTAAGCGTAAGTTACACTAGCATCACCATCACCGTACTCAAACCACTGTGAGTCATTTGCCCAATCTCTAGTATTCTTCATTAATGCCCGCAGGGCATTATTTAAGTTACTAGGAAGCATCCCCTCATCAACATCAATCCCATTTAATGAAGTGTTGTTTGCTTGTGTAGTTGAATAATCTTTAATATTTGTTGTCATGTTTCTCCTAATTCATAAACCAACTAAAAGCTTTATCGCTTTCTGTGTTGTTTTTATTTATTAATGTATTTACAGCTTCTTCTACTTGTCTTTGAAACAATTCTTTAGCTTCAAAAGAATATCTAATATTGTCTATATCTATTTTATCACTCATTATCTTGTTCCACCTTGACTAGCTGTTAAATCAATTCCTTGTGCATTAGTCCAAATAGACTCTGCTGGTATTTTTATATTTGCTCTAAAATATCTACCACTTTGTCTTACTGGTGCGATACCAGTTGTATTCATTGTGCTTGAAGATGAACTTGTAACTGTATCTGCAAGTTTATCTCTAGTTTTAACAACTACATTAGATGAAGTGTCAACCAATGGTCTAACCCCTGTAATGTTTGCTCTTAAACCAGGAAACAATTCTGTTTCTTTAGTTTCAATCTCTGCCTCTAAAGTTTTTCCACTAAAGATCGCAGCTTTAAAATTTTCATCTATTGCACCAAGATATAAGTGTCCTGTTGTCCAAAATGCTGTGTCCAATGAAATATTTATATCTTCTAAATTTTCACTTATAATATCCATTAACTCAACTGTGTTAGCCACTACGAATTGTTTAAAGATTTGTGATGCTTTAACTTTAGCTATTGACCACTTTTGAGTTACATAGTTGTATATCAATAATTTATCACAAACCCCTGTAGTGTTTGGATTATCTTTACTTGGATATAACCAAATCGCTAAAGTATTAAATGGATCAACCGCAGCTGTAATTCTATCTGTGTAAGCTTTGTTTAAATCACCATCAAAAAATCTATTTACTTTCTCTGCTCCAATAGGCAACACTTGGTCTCCATTGATTTGAAAAAATCCATCTGATGCGTAAAAGAAAACTTGTCTGTTGTCTTGGCAAACAGTTTGTCCATACACAGCGCCCCTGTTCGGAGAGATTACACTAAACCTGAAAACAACATTTCCACCAACGAAGTCCATACGAATAATTTGATCTTCTCTAAAAACATAACCAACTTCACCAGAAGTTATCGCTACAACTTGACCACCAGAGCCTGGTAAGTCTTGAGTATCGGATGAACTAACCCCTGCCTCCCAAGTTGATAAATCGTTTATCCCTGACCATGCCACTCTATTCTTTGCATTTTCAATATTACCTGAAACAAAGAAATCCCTAATCACACCTGAAACTTTAAATTTTGATGGTACTGTACCTGATCCACTAGAGGTTACTAAAGATTGTAGTGTTGCAAAGTTAGTTGAAGTTCCCATTAAATAATACATGGGAGGATTAACTCCATTACTTGCAACTACATATTGGCCAAATTGAGTAAATGTAAAAAAATCTGTATCTCCACCACTAACAGTACATGATCCTTTTACACTTGCAAAAGTTCCACTTGTTAATTTGTAAATATCTGTTTTAGTTCCAACAAAAGTAAATACTGTGTTCGTATTATCTCTAAATGATCCTGCACCTTTTGCATTTTGTGTTACATTAGATGCACCACTATAAGCCACAAGGCCTTTAACTGGCTTGTAACTTGATTGTGCATGATACACATTAGTTGCTACGGTTGAGCCAGGGTTTAAATGAGCTGGCTGATCAGGTAACCATTCTCCAAAAGGTAGTTGCATAATTAAGCCGAATTAGTTGTTGATGTATAACTAGATTTAAAAGGTGATGCGATTGTATCTTCACCTCTCATTTGTAGAGGCGATCCACTAAATTGATCTTCTCTATCGTTTTGTTCTAATCTTTCTAAACTTGTAGCGTACATTTGTTGCCATGTTTGAACTTGTTGAGGATTAATACCTCCTAAAAAATTCGCAGCATGAAAAAGTGATCCATATAAATAAATAGATGGATGGTAAGTTAAAATATAGCTTGTTGTATTAGTTGAACTCAAAGCATCAAAACTTTTATAATAATTCACATAAGCTGTGTAATCACTATCAGGTTTTGGCATAAATCTAAAAGTATCACCAAGTATTGTGTAAGATGATGGAACTCCTGTAGTAGAAGTTCCTTTTACTTGATCCATTTGAGAGGGAGTCATGTATCTTAAAGGGTGTTTTGTACTCCCACTTAAAATATACATATCTCTAACTTGTAAAAAACCAGTTGGCAAAGCCTCCGTTTCACTATCAATAGTAAAACTAGCTTGAGTAACCATTTTTCTTATTCTTAATTTTGAATTTAGATCAGCTTCTGTTAATTTGATAAAATCATCAGATATTTCTGATGTTAAATCACTTCTATTTAACCAATTCGCAATCGCTGTTTTTAATTCTGTGTAATTACTTAATGCCATTAAAATCTTCCTGGTGCTGTTCTAAAATATCTATAATCAGAACTATTTAATTTTTCTTTTAAAATTTTTGTTTGAACATCTTTTGGTAGAGCAAACCAATTTCCATTGTTTTGATCTCCATTATATTCTTTAGCCCAAATCTCTAAAATAATTGTAGGTATAGATGCTACTCTTTTCAAACCTTTGTCTGGCGAATAACCATCATTTTGAGTGTAAAGTTTTTTATTATTTTCTAAAATTGGTTGATGATTAATTGTTCTTTCTTGGATAACACCCTTATCTTCGTTATCATGAAAAGTCTCTGTTATTAAACCATCTTTTTCTACACTAATTTTTCCCATTATCTACCTTGACCCAAATATCTGTTTTGGTTTTTTTGTCTTTTTTCTGATTTAGACTGTGATTTTTTATGAACACCTTTTCTTTTGGGTGGTTTATCTCTTGGAACAAAATGAACAAACTTCTGTTTGGCCACTACGCACTCATTTCAACAATAGAAATAACCTCACTATTACCACCTAAAGCAGCTACTTTTTCTCCAGGAGAAACTTTAAAAATCTCTGGCTGATCAGCTGGTATAAAAATATGATCAGCAGTTGCTGTTGGTGATGCTCCAAAAACTATATGAAAATCTGTTGAAGCAGCGACTCTTACATATTCAGTTCCTGCGCCAAAAGCAGCTGATGCAAGTGATGCAGCACTTCCTGCCATTGTTATTTTTTGTAAGACTATTGGTCTTAAAGCATAATTAAAACTCATAATTTATTTTCCTTTTTTCTTTTTTTTTGTTTTTTTAGTTTTATTTTTTTTTGAGGGTCGGCCTCTTTTTGATCCGTAAGTTCCTATTCCCATCGGCATAATTTATTTCCTTTTTTTATTTACATTTGAGGGGAAATATCGCTAGACAGAGTCCCCTCAAATTTTGTAATTATCTTCTAATAACAAAAGTTACTAAAAGTTTTTTAGTTCCTGTAGATGCACCATCGGTAATCATTTCGATAGTTCCATCTTCTTCAACTTGATTCAAAGCTGTAGGCTCTGCTGTATCAACAGTACCAGCTGCTGATCCTGAATTTGCAACTGTAATTCCACCACCAGTTACGGCAGTTCCACCTATTTCAAAAGAAATACCAGCGTCAGCACCAGAGATCGCACCTTGAAGTGCAGTTATAATTTTAATTATTCTTCCACCATCTGGAATTCCAACAAAAGTTGAAGATGCTGTAGAAATATCCTCAATCTCTGCTGTTATAAAATAATCGTTAAGAGTTCTCATATTTTTTGTCCTTATTTATTTGCTTCGTTCCGACTTTAAAAATCTTCAAAGACCAAACAAAATGTTAATTGAATATAGGGGGATTGCTCCCCCTATAATTATATAGATTAAGATGTTGTTAAATCAAAAACACCACCACTTGCTGCTTCGTTTTTAGAAACAAGTGTGTATTCTGCTAACATAGCTTTTTTCGCAGCGTCTCCTGTTTTTGCAAGATCAACCAATTGGAAGTCTCTTAAAAACGCAACTGCCCACATATCAGGAGATAAAACATAAGCACTTCTGCTTCTGCTAAATCTATTTGGAACAACAGTCATTGCACCAAAATCAGATTCATAAATATCTACTGCAGCTACCAATCTTTTATTTTCTGCTGGGTCAAATCTAGTTGATCCACCAGTAAAGCCTGATAGTTTTTGTTTGTTGAAAGAGCCAAGCATAATCATAGATGGGTCTCCACCAGAGTCCCAAACTTTTTTGATTACATCTTTTAATTGTGCTTCTGTGAAAGCTCTCTGAGTTCCATCAGTTCTAGCATTAGTACCTGATGTACTTGGGTCAGCTCCACTACCACCACCTTTAGATGTGTTAGTTTTGATCCATGATTCAATACCAGCTAATCTTCTAGGTGTAGAATCATTACCAGTTACTGGTGCTTGGTTTGCAGTTAATGAAGTTTCCATATCTCTTTTTAACTCTTTAGAGTTTTTAGAGATTTGGTAAGCTAATTCATTATTTCTACCAGCTGTTGATACTGCGTCTAAAGTACCAGAAACGATTACAGATTTTCTAGAAATCTGAGTTCTGTTTCCAATTCTAGTTGTAGTACCAGGTGCAGAGAAAGATATTTCATCACCCTCTATTTGATAGTTATCAGATGCAGCTGCTGCTAAAGAGTCAGTTTGCCATTCATGATAAACTGCTGTCGCTTTTTCTTTTCCTATACCACTCATGAACGGAGTGTCGGTTGGAGAGATATTATAGATTATATCTGATAAATCTTCTCTTTCACCAACAGCGTCATAAGTTGAATAAGTTCCACTTACTTGTGACATAGTTATTACCTTTATTGTTGAGTTGTTATTGTTTGTTAATCATATCTAAAAATATGCTAGTAGCGTCTTTGACACTCCCAGATTTTTTTAGACGACTCAACTTTTCTTTTCTAGCTTTAGAATTAATATCGTTTGTGCTTTGTTTAACTCCTGAAGAAAAAACTCTACCAGGTTTAGAAATCTTTTTAGCAATATTTGGTTTTGCTTTTTGTAAATTTCTATATTTCATAGCATCGTTCACCAACATAACAATTCTATGATCATATACTTGTGCAATTTCTTGATTGTTAAAACCATAATTGCTTAAAGTAGTTTTCATAGATGACTTCAATTGTGATGCTTTTTGTGGATCACTAAACTCTGGCATCTTTGCCATTAATTTAGTTTGTTGATCTTGTAAAAAACTTTCAAATTGTTGTTTTTGTTCAGCTTGAGATTTTTCCATAGCTTGATTAAGTTTCTCTTGTTTTCTTTTCAATCTATGTTCAATCCTCATAGCTTCTGTTGGGTCATCTTCATACAACTTTTCTAAATCCACTTGATTAGCTTCTTCATTAAGTTGTTGTTGAGCAACGGACATCATATTATTTAACTCATTTAGCTTTTGAGAATAGTCTTGTCTTTGCTTTTCAGACTCGGATTGTAAGTTCTTTCTTTGTAAGGAAAGTTCTTCAGTCTTTTGTCTATAGTCAGCATCCCTGGAATAACCATTTCTCAACTCATCAAGGGTAACATCAAACTCTTGTCCATTTACTTTAACAGTATAAGATGGGGAATCTTGTTTCTCTTGAGTATCAATTTGTTCTTCTTCTTGAGATACATCTTGGGAAGATTCATCATTAGACTCTTCTTCCATTATTTCCTGTTCTTGAGGTTGATCTTCTTGTGGAGATTCCTCTTGTGTTTGAGCAGGAGAATTTTGTTTAATTTCTTCTTTAGGTGGCTCTTGTTGTCCAATAGTTTCTTCTTCTTTTGGATTCAACAAACCATTCACTGCTTTTTGTGCTTTTTTTAAATCAGTTTCAGCTTCCTTGAGAGGATTGGCATAATTTTCTGATGACATATATATTTTCCTTTAAGTTAAGTTCCTGTTGTGAGGTTGACTTATCCTAAACTTTTTGTTTAGAATTTTTTATTTTTGATATTTTGTCTATAATCCTCTAATTGTTTAGAGGCTAGTTTTCCTGTATCTAAAATTTCTAATAAATTTTGTTCCACTTTACCAACTATATTGTAAGCTAACCAAAGCTTTTCTCTAGTTGTTTCTTCTTTAGCACCAGTATTGAATAAACTTTCACTATAAACTTTTCTTAATTTTTCAAAACTTTCTTTTAGTAATGGATTTTCAAAAAGTTGTTTAGCTTTGTTCGATTGGCTTATCTCTTGATTGAGCTTGTCCACTTGGTCTTTGTTCATTTAGTTCACTTACTTGTTGTTGTAATGTGTCGCTACTTTGTTGTGCTGCTAAAAAAGTTTTATTTCTATTATTAGTAATTAATTTTTCTAAATCAGAGTCGGCTTTCATTTTAGCAATATCAACTTGAGTATTATATTTAAGTTCAAGTTCTTTTGCTTTAGTTTCAAAACTTAATAAAGCTTCTGCAGTATCAGCTCTTAATTTTTTGTTTTCTAATTCTAGTTCAGCAATTTTACGTTTTTCTTCACTTTGTATTCTAGTGAACTCAATTTTTTCAATAGGCGTTAATGGTGGAGGTGGTTTTGGTTGTACCATTTGTTTCCCTTGATCTGGGTTGACAAAATAATTTTCCACATTTTTAAGGCCTGCGTTTTCTATAATTTTTGCTAAACTATTATAAATATTTTTAAGGCTTACCATTGGGTATTCTTGGCCACCTTGTAAATTGAAAGCTTGTAATTGTCTTTCTAAAATATTGTTAAGCATCATGATTTGTTGCTCTTTAGAGCCACTACCCAAACCAACCGATATAGAAACATTAAATTTATTTCTCCACTCCGTAGGTTTTACAGGTACGAATTGATTGTTTAATTCTACAATTCTTTCTTTGTCTTGATACTTACAAGTTAATTCAAAAATTCTTCTAAATAAATCTTTAATCCCTGTCTCTGAAAATACTCTTGCGATTAACTCCATTCTCATTTGAGATTGAGTCATAATCGCATTAACCCCTGTAGCTGTTTTGTTTAAGCTATCGGCGTCTAGGCCTTGATTATATCTTGTTATCCCAGTTCTTGTTTCTCTAATTGTATCTAGGTATTCTAGCAAAGGGAAAGCTTGTTGAGAAATAGTTTGAGATTGCATTGGCATCATAACTTGTTGAGGTGGTTGTTTAGTTCTTACAACACCCCCTGGTCTTGATGTTAGTAGGTCATCCAAATTGACCATACCATCCATTATCGCAACTCTATTATTATTTGTTAGATACATATTATCTAACAATTGTCTCATAACCGTAGATTTAATTAATTGAACATCTTCTACTAATTCAGCAACGGATCGCCCATAAAATCTATGAGGCATAGGGATTGGCGTTAGAGAGCAAAAAGGAATATTATCACAAGCCATGTTCTCAAGGATTGTGTAACCCCCAGCTCCAGCTACGGTTACTTTTCTTAACTCGGCTACACCATCGCCATCCATGTCAACTTTCATGTAGCACTCATAAATTTCAACTTCGGCAGTTGAATTGTCTGGCGCATTTTCAAAAGGGCTTTCGTCTATATCGCTATACCTAGTTAATCTTTCATCATTTAAAATAATATTATTTGAAGTAGGAAGATTTTCTACAATCTCTTTGTCAAAACCCATTTCAATTAAATCGCTTCTAGTTTTTAAAACTCTATGCGCTACAAAATTTGCATCTTCAATTGATTTAGCTGTTTTTTGAATTAAAAATTCTTCAGGTGGTACGTTTTCAATTTTAACTTTTCCACCTTTTGATGTTCTTTTAATAATACAATTATGCAACATTGGAGTAGGAATATCACCTACTTCTTGGCCTTGCGCCTCTGCTAATTGTTTCATTTGTTCTAGTTGTTCTTTAGCTTTTGTATCTTCAAAAGTTTCTTCTTCAACAACTTCAACATTTTCATCGTCAATTAATAAAGCATATTCTTGATCGTCTAAATTTTCATAAGTTTCTTGTTCAACACTTTTAGACTCATCCCAAAAAACTTTTACAATTCCATTTTTTTCTAATAGCGCATCTTTAAACCAAGTGTAAAGAATACTAAATCCATTATTATCTTTGTTAAAAATATAATTTATATAATTAGTAGCTTGATCTGCTATTGGAACATCTTCACTTTTTGTAGGCTCACACCTAACAACCTGATCGGACGCTGTAAATATTCTTAATAAATTAGGTAGGATTGTTTCAACGGTGTCGGCTACGTCTGTGGAGACTACTTGTGATCTACCATCAATCTCCGTTCCTAACTTTTCACCCATGTAATACTCTATGGATTTTTTTCTTTGAGAAGTTAAATTGCTTCCCATAAATCCTATTGAGTTATTAATCTCTGAGTTTATTATCGATCTTAATTCTATATCTGTAACTTTATCTGCCATATTAAACTATATAATTTGTATTGATTGGAACTTCATTTTTCCAATTGCTCATTTCTACACCTTGCCCTACTACACCAGTTCTAAATGCGTCGGAGCAGTGTGATGCAAAATTGTGTAATGGTTTATTTCTAAAGCATTGGTTTTTATCATCCCATCTTTTTTGATAAGCTTTTAAATACTCAACACCTAATTTGCATTTCTCTTTGTCAAACCAACAATTAGTTAATGCTTTTCTTGTTGCCTCAATACCATCTTCAATAGATAATTTGGGTGCTACCTCAAAAGCTATTCCTAACTCTAAAGCACTTTCTAATCTTGACTTTCCCATGTTACCAAGTTCTCTTACCTTGATGTCAAAGGGTGCTATATGTTTTGAATAATCGTAATCTTTTGAATCTAAAATATCTTTATAATGATCAAGGCCATAACCACTATTTTCATAGTAATCAATTAATCTTGTTTCACCTTTATACTTTTGAGCAAACCATATACAAGTTTGATCATTCATTCCTAAATCCCAGTAAGTTTCTACATCCAAGTTGTCATCATATTCAACATTGGTGATCCTACCTTGTTTATTTAAATCTTCTATTATTGCTCCATAATAAGACCCTGTAATCGCAGCTTGAAAGGAACATTCAAACTCTTGCTCATACAAGTCTTTAGACATCACATCTTGAGCTGCCTTTAATTCTTCTTCGTCTAGTATCTTTGTTTGACTAGCTTTAAAAACACAGGCGTACCAATCTTTGTTATCTAAAGCATTTTCATAGAGTTCACAAAAATAGTTTCGGCCTTTTGGTGTTCCGATAAACACACACCAACCCTTACGATCTGCCAACGCTGGTCTAATAATCTCTGGGAATATAGTAGGCTTAATAGATTGTGTTTCATCAAATACACATCCATCAAGAAATATACCCCTGAGCGCTTGGTCGTTTTCTGCGCCTAAAATTGTGATCCTACTTCCATTGGGAAGATCACATCTTAATTCGCTTTCGTTAAATTTTGTACCAGGTATTTTTCCTGCGTATGTTTTTATATAATCCCATGCTGTTGCTTTACCTTGTTTAAAGGTAGGAGATATAAAAGCATATCTTGAGTTTGGCAAAGGATTCATCAAAGCACTTCTCAACATATGATTAATCATCATCACTGTTTTCCCAGCTCTACGGTGTAGGACTAGGACATTAAAACGGTGCTTATCAATTTTCTTGTGCAAAAAATTTTGTAAATCTCTTGGCTTATATGGAATAACAATGTTTGGCATTGTAAAACAAAACCCCCCTAATGTAGTGTGACTCCAGGAGGAATGTTTAGTAATTGATCAATACCAAAATCTTTCATGATATGCGATGAGAAGTATCTACATTCGGATAGGTCATTGAAGCCTCCAAAGTGAACAACAACTGAATTACTACTTTCCATGATATATATTACGGCTGAGTAACCTTGTTTATCATCGTCAAAGTCGATCATTAAGATTCCTATTCTTCTTCTAGTAATTTTTTAAAAAATCCAAGTTCTTTTTCACTTACAGATCCAGTGAAGTTGCTTTGTTCTTTTGCAACATTTGGTAAAGAATTTTTTAATAATTCTTCTTCCTTTTCGGAGATTGATCCTTTCATGGATTTAAAATTATTTTTTAAAAATGTACTTGCCATAGTGTTCTCCTATTTTGTTTGTGTGTAACTTCCATCATAATTATAACGCTGGGCCAAAGAGATTCAGGTGTGTGGTCGGTTAAAAACCCCCCAAAACCTCACATTTTAAACGTCTAGTGAATTGTGATCAATTGACTCTATTAAAT
>Ga0209232_1002021_pt1 | contig 10443 bp, 22 predicted proteins | sample ETNvirenome_2_60_FD_184066 | JGI IMG/M metagenome (GOLD analysis project Ga0209232, IMG submission 184066) | Marine viral communities from the Pacific Ocean - ETNP_2_60 (SPAdes) (version 2) | ecosystem: Environmental > Aquatic > Marine > Oceanic | place: Pacific Ocean | collected 2013-06-22
CTCATCAAAGTAAGGCATGTTACGTAGCTGTCTAAGTTGAGATTTGTTTAGTTTGTGTCTGTGGATAACATATTCACACTCTTCAATACTAGTAGCTGCAGGGTCTGGATAAAAATCCCAACAACTAACAAACTCAATTCGTGGAACTCTAACCTCTAATGGGTTGTAGGTTCTTTCACCGTCTTCATCTGTGTCCCACTTATGAAGTTTTTTGTTAAAGTTAAATGGTCCTTTTACAATCCCTGTGCCTAGCAAAGAAGATTCTAAAAGAGCATTTCTAATTTCTGATGAACCCTTTGATTCATCTATTTGGTCATGTATAAGTTTTTCCATTCTCCTTGCAGCTCGTTGTGCAGGAGAAAGTTCTAAATTAGTAGGTATAGGACTAAAGCCTTCAACTAATTGGTCTTCTACATTACTTTCAAGTGAATCAGAAAAAATACCTTTATTAAAAGTTGCTCCAGGTTTAAGAACTTTACCATCACCTTCATAGCCTACTTCGTATGGATTATCCATTCTGTTACCAATATCATCTGGTAACTCACCTCCACCCATAGTACTTTCAATACCTGGTGCTCCTGTTTGAGCATCTAAATGAGCATTAGCTAGTTCTCCTTCTGGAAGTTTTGTTTCTGATATTCCAATAGGAAATTTACCTGTACCAAAGATTACATCAACAAGTTGACCAAAAGCAGCAAGTACTTTTGTTTTAGTAATCTTTACAAAGATACGAGACTTTTCTGAGTCTCTAAACTTAACAGACTTGTTGTAAAGTCCTCTGTAGTTTTCGTATGCTCGTAACCAACGTGATTCATCTGAACGTCTTGCATCTTCAGATATTTGAAATCTACCTTTGATAATACCAACAAGATTACTTCGTTGTTCTATTTCAAGAGCAAGAGTTTTACCCGCTTCACCTTCCACTTCTTCATAAAGATTATTAGCGTTTAAAAATGTATTCTCGTTGTCTGCCATAAAACTTTAATATCCAAATGTTGAATCAGAAGGTTGATGTATTTCTCGTTTCAATCCTCTCATTCTTTCTAGTGGGCTTTCCATTCTTGGTCGGCTCATTATCATATAACGCAATGCATCATATGCGTGGTCAGATGCATGTGTATCTACATCTTCTGGATTCGTTTTAGAGAGTGGTATACTTTGTAGTTCTCGTATTAGATTAGGGCAAGTATTAAATATTTGCAGCTTTGGTCTACCATTCTCACGAACCTTTAGAAACTCATGTATTTGGATTTTGCCTTGTACTCTATTCTTATCTGCACGTCTAAGTTTATGACCTGCTCTAATTAAGGCTTCTCCAACAGTAGGACCAGTCGTACCTGTTCTAGCCCATGCTGCTGTATCTAATACACCTGAGACCGAAAAAGGGTCTTCAAGTTCCATACTTGTTATTATACCACCTAATTCTTCACCTGTCAAGCCTTTTCTGTATAATTCTCTATAAATTATTAAAGTTCCATCATTTATATCAATAGTTCCCCATAAACAACAGCTTTCTGAAGCATAACCATAGTCAATACCTTTTACTCTTTCCCAAGGTAAAGGTATTTGAAAAGGAGTAATAATGTGTACTTGTGGACTAAACTCTACAAATGCAGCCCCTTCTGCTACATCCCAATTACCTTCAAGCAATTGCCTACGTTGAATTGGTGGTAAAGATTTAAGCATCTGCTCATAAACACCATCCTCTGCAAGATAGGGATTATCAGCTAACTTAGCAGGAATAAACTTACGTGTTAAACCATCAGTGCCTTGAAAGCTTGTGTTGTGTTCTGCAGGTTCTATGTATCTTTTCTTTACCCAATGAGAACCGACACCACCAGGGTTGGCAGTACAACGTAAGTAAGTGGTAATAGAGGGGTCAGTAGTACGAAGTCGTGAAGCTAGATAGTTCCAACTAAACTCTGTGGGTAAATGAGTAATCTCATCAAACCCTATCCAAGAGTAGGCTTGTCCTTGATATCTGTACACGTCTGCATCTCTTTCAAGGAATCCAAACTCTACCTTCGCACCACTGGGAAAATTCCAAAGCTTTTCAACTTCTCTAAACTTAGCACCGGGAAATGCTTGTGGGTATAACTCACGAGACTTATCAATCATCTCACGAAGTTCTGGCATAGACCTTCTAAGTATTAAAGCTCTATGTGCTTTTTTATGGCAATACCTTAGTGGGTCAATAATCATAGCATATGATTTACCACCACCGGCAGCTCCACCATAAAGAACATCTTTTTCTCCCGCAGCAAGAAAGTCTGTCTGTGGACCTTCGTTAGCGTGAAAAATAACTTTAGAATTTTTTAAAGTTTCTTGTATAGAAGACGTGGTTGTTTGTAACTCATCTTCTGTAACAACTTTCGATGCTGTTTTTTCTGTAGCTTTTTTAAGAACTTCTTGTTCTGTTTTTAATCTAGTTTCTTTTTCTTTAAGTTTTTTCTTTGCTTGAGCAAGTTCTTTTTTCTTTTTAGCTAAAGTCTTTTTACGTCTTGATTCTAAAGACGGACCTTTGTCAATATAGTTTTTTAAAGAAACATGACTTAGTTTTCTGTTTGTTTCTTGCTCAATTAAACTAGAAGCTTCTCGTAAAGAACATTTTTGTTCTCTAATTAAAGTAAGATATTTATTTAAAACCTCAAGTTGTTTAGGTATGGGTTTAAAGTATCCTTCTATTTCACTTAGTTCATAACCAAATGGAATTGTTTTACTTTTCTTTTTTAGATACTCCGGAGGTATTGTCATTTCTTTTTCTTAATAGTTTTATTAAATCATCCCACTTATAAAGCTGTTTAGTTACATCATCCCAATACCATCCTTTGTTCATTATATAATCCACATAATAATAAATGCTGATATAAATCCTATACCACACATAATACCCCAGACTTGCATGTCTGTAAGTTCGTTAGTATTAATAAGACTATTTACTTTTTTTTCTAGTAGTTCTTTTAACATTTGTTTTTCTCTTTGTTGTTTGTTTCTTTGGTGTTAGAAAATCTTTTATTGCTTCTAACCATTTTTTAATCATTGTCATTGTTGTTCTCCTCGGTTTTCTTTTTACCGAATATTCTATCCCAATTGTCTCTATAATCTTGTGTATAGAATCCAGGTCTAGGATTAGCACCCTTGCTTCCGTGTGTGTTTTTATATATTGGTGACCTAAATGTTATTGGTTTTTCGTCACTGCCTATTTGTTTACCCATTATCTTTTCCTTGTATACATTTATGCCATTCTTCTAATATTATTTCTTCAGAATAAGCAGCATAATAAATGTCTTTACACTTGTCAAACTCATTATTGTTTGATGTTGTTACACAACTCATCAACAAAACTAAACCAATAGTTCGTATTACCACTTCACCTTGTTAGCCCAATAAGCTGCTGACATTTTACCTTTAGCAATGTTTCTTCTGTGTCTAGCTTTAAAAGACTTTCTTTTCATTTTTATTCTACGAGATTCACCCGCTTTAGGTTTTCCTGCAGTCTTAGCTCCTTGTTGTCCAAATCGAATAGTTTTAATTTTATTACCTTCTTTAGCAACAACAATGTGAGACTTAGTAGGATGATTAGGAGTACGCTTGGGTTTGTTGTAACCACTAACTCCTGCTCGTTTTAGTCTGCTATCAGCTTTACCACCTTTAGCCATTCTAAACTTTGCTGTCTTTTCTGCAGTCTTTTTAGGTTGAGGTACATGTTGTTTACCTTCTTTATTACCTTTAGCTTTTGCTGCATTGGTTGCAGCTTTTTCTGAAGAACTGAGTGCATCCCAAGCTTTATCAGGTAAGTATCTTTTTTTACCTTCACTTTTAGAACCATCGGAAGTTCTCCATTTTTGTTTACCCCAATCTTCTAAAGACTGTTGAGACTTTTCTTTTCCCATTACTTGTAACCACCGCCTTTAGCTTTGTATTGTTTAGCTAACATCTGAGCTTTACGTGCAGACCACTGACCTGCTTTACCACCTTTAGTTCCTGCTTTGATTGCATTAAACAATCTTTTACGCATTGTAGGTTTAGTATAATTACCTGCTTTGTTTACTGTTGATTTTGCCATTAGTGTACTATCCTATCATCTTCTTTGGGTATTGTATTTAAGTGTTCTTTTTCTAATTCATCATCCACATAGATACTGTCTAACTCCCCAACAACAACTAAGTGATTTTGAGCTGCTGCTAGTTCTGCTTTCTCATAAGAGGAAGCTACGATGTTAGGACCTGCAAAAGTTGTACCATAAGCTTCTATTTCAGTCAGAAATATCTTCATAGTCTCCATCTTCTGCTCTTAGGTTTATAGTTTCTTTTTCTGGAAGAATAAATATTCCACCATTAACGTTATGATTAACGTCTACTCTATCATGTTTACCTAAACCAACACGGTCTAGGATTGTCTGTGCTGCTTGTAGTTTAACATTAGCTTGTGGTATGGAATCTTCTGATGTCATAACCTCTACTAACTTAAAAGCAGCTTTAGGGGCTTCCCTTGCAAGTACGTTTTGGGCTAAATCTACTACTTCTTCTTTTAATGATTGTAATACTTGATAGTGATTGCCGGAGTACCCTGCAAGTTCGGCTGAAAGCTTTAAGTCACCCTTAGTTTCAATAAGATTATTCAGAAAACTTTGTTGTTTATCTGTTAATTTACGTTGTGAGGGTAAGTTCTGCATACCTTTATTATACATGCTCATAGAAATTTGTCAAGTTTTTTAGAAAAAAAAGAATATATTCTCTAAAGGGCTTGACAAAGTAGAAATATACCTATATAATACCTTTAGGTCCCCCAGGGTTTGTATAGTAACAAGTATCACCCCCACAATAACAGGTACTTTATAGACTTTAAAGTTACACAAGCCCGACCAAGCCTGTTGAGTCTCCAACTTAACACTTGAAAATCCCTGGAAATGTATAAGATTTAGTATATATAGGGGGTACCGGGGGTGGTGGTCCAGCCTACCTACTGTATGTGCATACACTATAACTTCACAAGCCTAAAAAGGCACGTTTAAGAGCGTAAAACTTCATAGACTTTAAAGACTTGAAAAGCTTTGTAGTGTTGGTTGTGAAATTTGGTAAGTCTTTGAAGTCTTAACAGTTGAAAACAGAAGTTTAAGTGCTTGTAATTTAATTTGAGAACCCTTAACAGACTTAACAGAACTTAGCTAACCTATTGAGCTTATGAAGTTTTGAATGGGCGTATGGTCTTTTGTGCTAATCCTTAACCCCTTATTGAATCTATTGATGTTAATTAGTCCCTTAGAGCTCGTGAGAGCTCATAAGAGAACATCTTTTTATTTATTGGTAGGTTGGTATAGGTTGATTAAAAGTCTTGTCTCTCATACTGACTTTATATACAGTAGTTTTATTCAAGGCAAAAAAAAGGGCTCTAAAAAGAACCCTTTAATTTTAAGTATGTTTATTAATTCATAAATTCACCTCGCTGTTTAAAATTTGTTTTTGTATTCTTTCATAGAATGCCTTTTGATGTAGAACTCTAAACATTTCTTTTAATGCTTCTTGTTCAGCTTGTTCTTTACTATCCACGAAATACCAAGCCCCATGTTTAAGGGGATATTTCACCCCATCTATGCGAAGTTTAAAAGCCTTTGTATTGCCTTTCACATCTTTTGCTCTTCTGAATACTTGAACTTTCATTAGTTAGAACCTTTAAAAGCTGTATTCTCAAAAGAACCATGTTTTCTAATCATGCTTAATGCGTGTCTTCTTGCGTGTTCATAACAATTAAAAATCTCATTATCAACACTTTGTACCCTTTCAATGGATTCACCACCAAAATTAAATACAGTAGTTAAAGCAACATAAAAATTCAAGCTAGATTGCTTGACGCATAAATAATTTTGAATATCAGTAGAGCTATTGATAATAACTTGCTCTCTTCTATCTCTCATAAAATTTTTTAGTTCAGTTAAACTATTATAATGTTTCATGATTAAATTCTTTTTGCCTTTGCTTTAGGTTTAGCAGTTGTTTTTGCTTTGCCTAAAAGTGTTGATGGAATGCTTTTTGCTTTAAGCAATGTATCAAGCTTAGAAGTATCAGCAATTAAGGTTGCTCTTTTCTTTTCGCTATCGTATGAAACAATCATTGCTCTCACCTTGCGTTGAAAATCAAAATACATTTTTTTTCTTGCAGTTGTGTCGCTTGGGGCGTTGCTTGTCTCATTCGCTAAATGATAAGCAACACTATTGATACGTCTATATATCAAATTGGTTGCTTCTTTACTTAGTAGCTTTTTTGCAAAAGCTTTTTTAGTTGTAGTTTTTTTAGTCATATTTTAAGTCTTTCAATTTATTAGATATCAAGACAATTTCAGAAAAGATTTATTTCTTTTCATTTCCCCAAAATACAGCAATCAAAAATTATTGCAAGTTATTTTTTTTCTATGGTCTTTTTTGTTTTTGTTTTTCTGTTTTATTTTTTTATTTTTATTTGTATATATCTTATATTTATTTAAACCAATTTCATGTATAAAACGATTTTTGTTAAAGTCCCGGATACTATATAAACCAGGATGAGCTTTAACGTCCGGACTTATAGACACAAGAATGAGCCTTAATGTTTAACGCCTGGATTTATACGCACAAGAGTGAGCCTTAGTGTTTAAGACAAGTTAGTTATACCCGGCCATATAAACACTATGCCAATCCTCGCAAAGCCTTGTGGTTGTGGGCTTTTCGAGGGGGGTTGACAAAAATCTGGGAACGTGCCATGCTAGGAAAAGGTAGCAGAACACACAGTAGCTACATAATTAAAATAGGAGACACCATGTTAATTATAACATATACATATAAAAACTTTAACGAGCAAGGCTTTAGAGATACTGAAAGTATCAAGAAAGTTAATTCTAAAAACTATACTAAGTACTTAGACAAGGCTAAAAAGTATAACGAAGACTGCGAGAATGATATATTCATATCAGAAATTACTGATACTTCACAGCTTCCAAGACATACAACTTGCTTACCTTATACTTTACCTACGGGTTTAAGACAAGTTAATTTAAGGGCCAGAGACTTAAAACATAATCCATTAGGTAATAATCCATGGGAATGTATTTATGCATTGCCAATGAGTGCTTAAATTATGTCTATTAAAATTAAAAATCTAATTAAAAAATTACAAGAGTGTAAAAATCAAAATGCTGTTGTTGAAATTAGAGTTCCATTTGAACAAGGCTATGACGACTCCCCTAATGATTTTATTTCAAGCGATTTTGAAATTCATGGTGGTTATCATGAAGATTCAGATTATATTGAATTTTATACTAATGATACTTTAAATGGGAGAAAAGCTAGTGATTGATACAAATAAAACATTAGAAGTATTTATTAAAAATATCTATGGTAATAATCTTATCTATCCAAACTGTAGTGTATCTAAAATGATGGCTAAGATTAGTGGGCATAAAACTTTAAATGATTTTACAATCAAGACATTGAAAGACAATGGCTATGAATTTAAAGTTGTTCCTGAATTAAATAAATTATAAATCTAATAGTGAGTGTTAAAGATGGGGGGCTTGACAGACCACCACGAACTATGCCACAATGGATTTAGGCTAGGCTAGACAGACTAGCTAGTCTATTTAACTATATATCTCTATACAAATACTAAACAATAATCTTTATTATTCTTTTAGTATTATACTATATCTCTATAGAGCTTTATAGAATTAATCAGATGTAAGTTGAAAGATTCCAACGAAAGACACAAGGGATTTTGTTTTCATATTTTATCCTTGTGAAACTACAAGTCGACATAAAACACTTTCTGGTTATATGTAATGTCTATCAGTGTTTACACGGTAAGTTCATTACAATGGTTTGCTAGTTCCATTTCAAAACTAGCACAGTCGTTCTTGAACGTTGCGTCCAATTATATGACTTAAAATAATATAACTGAAACTGCATGAGTTTTGGTAGTTTGGCTCTTGAAAACAAAAACTACCACCGATTTTTTAACGCTAACTATACTATCAAGGAGGTATAACATGGCACAGATGAGAGTAAAAGACCAAGACTTAATTGTTGAAGAGGTCATAACAAAAATAGAAGATAAAAAACTTCAGGAGTTTAAAGCTCGGAAGGATGTTCAATCTTTACAAAGTAAAATTCAAGTCAAGTTAAATGATATCAAGGTACTTAAAAACCAACTCAACGAACTTGAAAAAACTATTAAGACTGACAAAAAAGAAGTCTATGATTTAGTTATGAAGTTTCAAGAAAAGAATAATCTTACAACAGAAAGCTATGGTGAAAACCAAGGTTTTGTTATAGACTATAGTTCTTATTCTAGTGATGTTCCTACTAGTAAAATAGTTTGGAATTTATCTCGTAAAATAAAACGAGAGTTAACTACTAAACTCAGACTTCAAACTATGGGTGGAGACTTCAATGTTTATGAACTCATTGAAGAGTTAGTCAATGAATTTTCTAATTAAAAACCCTAGCATTAACCTAGGTCTCGGTTAACTTAAAATCTTTAGTTAATTGAGCAATAACATAAGTGCAGATGTTGGTAGTTTACTGCGGAGAAAAAACTACCATTTAATTTAAAACCAGGAGATAAAAATGTCGTATAAAATAAATGTAAAAACTAACGCTAAAAAGTTTAAAAGTGCCCCAAGAAATCCTTTGGATATTCCAACTGGCCCTTTAGATAAACCTTTGACTACGGGTTATGAAGTTTTTGAGTGGTTAAAAGCCAATGCTTTTCTTACAACTAGATATAAATTTAGAGGTAGGGCAAGGGGTGTAGAGTGGTATGATTCAAAACCTTTGAATGAAGCAGAACGCATTGCACTTTACATTGATGAAAAACCTGACTATGATTCTAAAGTAAAAGCAGAACATGAAAGGTTGTCAGACTTGCAAGATATTCAAGATAATATGTACAACCTTAGTCATTCAATTAGTTCTTATGAAAACATTCATGGGGATGAAGTTGTTATCAGCTTTAAGAAAAGTTAAACCAGGAATTAAAATAGGAGACAAAATGAAAGTTAAAAAAGAATATGTGGTATTAGGTAAAGAAACTTATTATTACAAAACTTATGTTCAAGCTAATTCAGAAAAAGAAGCTAGAAAAATAGCAACACAAAATCATACTAAGGTAGATATACATGAAGATGAAAGTGTGCAAGTTTGTTTAATAGATGAGGGTGGCTTTTATAAAGCTGAATATTCTTATCCTTTAGGAGAATTAAAATGAGAGTATTAGTTGCTTGTGAATATAGTGGGGCAGTTCGTGATGAGTTTTTAAAACGAGGTCATGATGCACACAGTTGCGATATTTTACCTTGCGAAAGTAAGTATCTTAACAAAGATATGATTGGGTACAGACAAAGACACTATCAACAAGATGTGTTAGAGGTTATCAACGAGGGGTGGGACTTGATGATTGCTCATCCCCCTTGTACTCACTTAGCTGTAAGTGGGGCAAGATGGTTTACCGAAGGTCGTAAGCCTTGGTCATTACAAGAGGAAGCTTTGGAGTTTGTACAGCAACTTATGGATGCCCCCATTGAACGCATCTGTATTGAAAATCCGGTTAGTGTAATATCAAGTAAGATTAGAAAGCCTGAGCAAATTATACAGCCTTATCAATTTGGACATGCCACCATGAAAACTACTTGCCTTTGGTTGAAGAATCTTCCCAAGTTAAAACACACAGAAGTTGTTGAACCTGAAATGGTTGAAATGAAGAATGGTAAGAGAATGTCTAAGTGGCACTATGAAACTTGGAAGCTTCCCAAAGAACAACGCAGTCATGTTAGAAGTAAAACCTTTGAGGGCATTGCAGTTGCAATGGCAGACCAATGGGGTGATATTACTGACGAATTTAAACTAGAAAATGTTTTGTCTGAGTAAGGAAGGACAAAAAAGAGCTACTTGTACGTTCTTAAAATTATACAAGATAGGTTGATTGTATACCTATTACAGTAATACAAAGGGGCAAGAAAAGTACACTCTTGTCCCGCTTTAATTTTTATGGAGAAACTTATGAGCAACGAAACCAACAGCGTTATCATGGATAACATGAGAGATAATGTGCATGAACTATGGGTGATTGAAGGTCGGCCTGACTTAGAAAATGATTGTTTACAGTATTGCTATGACAATATTGACAAGCCCGTTCCTATTGCAATGATTGAGTTTTTATCTCAGCATTGTAGTCAAGCATTATCAAGTCAAGATTTAGAACACATGGAGAAAAACAATGGCTAAACAAACATTTCAAGAATTTAAAAGAGAGTGGGCAGAAGATTGGGCAACTGATGATGTTGATAACGCCTTTCAGTCTGGCACTAGAGAATTTCTAATAGATGTCATAACTGATTACTATGAGCAAGACATACCTAATAACTTAAAAGATTTTAGAGAGTGGTTAGTATCTGAAAAAGGTTATGCCGAAGATG
>Ga0209232_1002022_pt1 | contig 10440 bp, 9 predicted proteins | sample ETNvirenome_2_60_FD_184066 | JGI IMG/M metagenome (GOLD analysis project Ga0209232, IMG submission 184066) | Marine viral communities from the Pacific Ocean - ETNP_2_60 (SPAdes) (version 2) | ecosystem: Environmental > Aquatic > Marine > Oceanic | place: Pacific Ocean | collected 2013-06-22
CATCCGCATGATGCAGTCGCATTAGGGTTTACAACCTTTAAATAAGATCCACCAAGCTCTTCTACGTAATCTATAGTACAACCAAATACAAACATCTCTGCCATAGGATCTAACCATAGATTTCCTATAGTAGGTTCTTTATCTGTTGTACCCCATTCATATTGAAAACCTGAACATCCACCGCCTTTTACATTTAACGAAACGTGGGGATTTCCAACTTTTTTCAAATATTCTTCTGCGTTTTCTGTTAGTTTAATCATACATGTATTTATACAAAAAAAAGGGCGCCGAAGCGCCCCAGTTTGATAGGTTAACCCTATTCTTATGTGTTTAGGATATTATCCGAGGATGTTATCCACACGCATAATTCTGTAGTACTGGTTCTGACGAGCAGTACCTAGGCCATTAGATGATCCAGGTGTGAATGGGTTTGAAGCAAGACCGTATCGTGTCTTGAAACCAATTTTTGGCTGGAATGTATCTTCAGCAACTGCACGCATCATTGTTAATGGTACGTATGGGCAGTAGAAAAGACCTGCATCGTATGCGTTTGCGCCTTTATAGCCAACAGTGATATAATCAACTGTTGCATAAGGGTCGATGTACACTTTCATGCGACCGTTCAGAGTACCAGCAAATGTGTTACCTGTGTCGTCTACATTCAATGTGTTAGAAGCAAGTACTTGTGAGTAGTCTAACATACCTGTTGATGCTAGAGCAGAAGCAACGTCAGATGAACATACCATCACGTTACCTTTACCTCTACGAGTATCTTTTGCGATTTGGTTAGCTTCACGATCGATTTGGATGCCGAGACCTTTGAATTTCTCTGCAGACCAACGACCATCAACATCAGAATTAAGGTCGATTAAACCTTTCTTAGTGATATGTGTTGATTGAGCACCTGGCTTAGCATGAGCGTTGATCACACGAATGATTTCGCGGTTGATCTCAGCAAGAATCTCAGTTGACAAGATGTTTGCCAATTCTGATTCTGCGTCTAAACCGTGGATCGCTTTAAGATCCTGAGCCAACTCTAATGAGTACTCAGCTTTTAGAGCACGTGACTTTGCAGTCACAGTTTGACGCTCAATGCTGAATGCCATTTCTGCGAAGTCTGTTGAACCAGATGATCCAAGAGCTTCAGCAGAGTCTGTTGCCATACCAGAACCGTGGTTTGGTTGAGGCATAGCAGAGTCACCACCGTAGCTAAGTAGTCCTGAACCGTCAGCACCATCAGCAACGTTATTTGCTGGAGTTGCTTGAGTACCAGAGAACTGAGTATCAGCTTCGTTGAACATAGCCTCTGTACCACCTTGTGATGTGTACTTTGACTTCATTGCAAAGATAAGACCTGTTGGACCGTTCATAGGCTGTACAGATGCTAAATCGTGAGCAATTAGGTTAGGAGCAGCACGACGTACTAGGCTGATCAATACTGGATCCCAGTTATTGATGTTTGAGCCTGTTGCGTTTGTTGGTGCAGCTTCGTTTAATTGAGCGCGCTCTTCAGTAAGAGCTCTCTCTGTATTTTCCAACAGAGCAGCAGTTACTTGCTTTCTGTGGTTGTCTTTAATAGAGCCAGCTGATTCTTCGTTAAGAACAGGGCCCCATTTTTCGACCAAGTTAGAATAAGATTCCATTTCCTTGGATCTCCCTTATTTAGATTGTTTTCTGATTGCTGACAAATATGTCGCCATTGTATCAGAAACGTCGGTTGTATCAGCTTCCGCATCAACATCTGTTTCTTCAGCAATGGTTGATTCCACAGCTGGCGCTGCAAAATGTGCTTCTTTGACGGTAGCCACTTTCTTAGCGAAAGTTTCTTCGTCTTCGAAATCGATAGATTCGACAAGACCTGCAAGCTTCTCAGCTTGTGTATCAGGAAGGTCTTTAGCCGCTTCAGCTACAATAGCTGCTCGGGTAAAATCTTCTATTGCCTTGGCTTGTTCTAGCGCTTCTTCAGTACGAGCGTTAAGTGCAGTTTCGAGTTCTTCTACTTGCTCAGATAGCTCGTCAACTAAGTCAACTTTGCTTTCTGGAACTTCGATATAAGACTCTGTAAATACATCTTTCAGCTTGTTCATGAAAGTTTCAGCGATTTCTGTACGTAAGCCAGTTTGAACTGCTAGCTTGTTGTCTTCCATCCACTGCTCAACTACGTAGTTTAGGTATGAATCTACTTTTTCTACGAGGTCAGATTTTGTTGTTGCAATTTCCTCAGCAAGCTCGTTAGCATAGTTTTCTTCGAGTGTTTCGATTTCTTCTGCTAATTTTGCTTTCATTGCTGATTCAAAGATGATAGTAGTTTTCTCTTTGAACTCTTCTGATAGAGTTGCTTCAGATTCAACTAATGCATCGAGTTCACCTTGATAGTCATAAGCAACTTCTGGATTTTCCATAATTGCTTCATCTTCTACTTCTAGGCCCTCATTTTTTGTCATCATATTACCATAAGCTGCTGTCAATTGCTTCTTATTCATTTTAGAAGCATTGGCATACATTGCTTGCAACATACCTGCTTTTGTTTTCGGCATCGGCATATGTGTACCCTGCTTAGGTGCTGGATCTGGTGCTTTAGTAGTTTTACCAGCCGCGCCCTTTACAGATGCAACAGATGCGTCTTCCGCATTTTTTGGGTCGTGAGCTTCTTCCACAACGTCCTCGTCATGGAGATCTGCTTCTGTGACCTGATTTTCTAGATCAGACATGCTATTCTCCTTACATGCTCTTTTGTTTGAGTAACGAGAGGAAATTCTTATACTCACGGACCTGTGTCTCATAGAGATCAGTACGTGGAGCTTGTTTAATTTCAGTCTCCATTTCTTCAATTGCCCTGGCTTCAATAATGCCGTTATTCCATACCCAGTCTACACCTTCCATAATTCCATTAACGAATGCATTCGGTGCGGATGGATCTTGTACGATATCAACCGTATTAAGAATAAAGTCGTCTTTGACGACCGCTGTACCATTACGTTGCTCAAGACTTCCCATACCACGAGTTGACACGCCTAATTGAACACCGCCCTCAAGCAAACCTTTTACGATCTGTCCCATAGGAGTATCCAGTACTTGTGCCTTACCCATCACATTATTACCTTCAAAGTTGAGATCGGTAATTAGATGGGATACCTTATCTAAATTAACTGTTGGGCCTTCCGGATGGTTAAGCTCTCCAACAGCTCTTTTAGTTTTAACTTGATCAGTGACATATTTGTCAACTGCTTTTTCTAATATAGCTTTAGGATAAATTCGTCCATTACGGTTCTTTGATTCGGCCATAGCAAAAACACCCTCGATGAGATATTTCTTCGAGCCGTCCTCTTTTTTCTCAACGATGCATTGAACATCGCTTTCGTTATATTCCGTAATAAGTTTCATTTATCTTATACCTGTGATAATTATGTTACACTTATTTATAACAAATTAATCTTCTACTTCTGTTTCCTCTTCACCAGTATCAACAGTATATTCTTCCGCACCATCTTCTAGGTCGTCTTCATATTCTGCATCATCCTGATCAAGAGCTAATTCTAATTGTTCTTCATCATCTTCTAGTGCATCTGCGCCGTTATAAACTTGTTGTGCTAATGCTACTTTCTCAGCATCAAGAGCATCATTAAGTTTAGCGCCTAACATATCATTAAATGTTGTTTGTGCACCAGCAAAGTTCTTTGCCAATATATCATCAACAAATGCTTGTGTTGGATTAACCTCAGCTTCTGGTTCCATTACTTCAGCTTCATCGCTCATTATCATCTCCTTGATTCTCTGGTTCTTCGCCATTATCAACTTCACCAGAATCTGTTTCACCTTTTATTTCTTTATTAATTCTTTCTATGTCATCGTCATCTAACATAAGAATATTTTTCTGTGCCCATTCTTTAGAATAGTATTCGCCAATATAGTTCTGAGCTAAATCCATTGTCTGTAGTCTTTCACGGATTAGTTCAGCATCTCTAAGTTCAGCAAAATGATTATCATGTGCAAATTCTACAACTAAATCATTTTCCCACTCTTTCCAATCTTCTTCAGCAATTACACCTTTTAATATAAGCTGCTTACGAAGAACATCTAAGAAGAGGGCTGAGAATCTACGACGTAGACGTTCAATAAACTTCTGGAATTTTAATTCATCTCTATTGATCTCTGTCGATCTACCAAGTATATTAGCACCTTGATCTTGTTCAAGACGTGATACAGGTACGTTAAGAGATTTATATAATCGTTTTTGAAAATATAAAATATCATCTATTTGTCCAAGGTTTTCACCACCCGGCAATGTACTAATCTCTGTTCCTCTACCACCTTCTTTTCGTGGTAACCAGAAATCTTCAAGCATTGACATATGCTTACGATCATCTTTTAATCTACCTGTTGTGGCATCATATACCAACTTATTTCTATATTGAGTCATGATCTTCTTCATGTACTCTTCAGCTTTACCAGTCGGCATGTTACCTACATCGATATAAAAGATACGACGTTCAGGTGCACGTGCAAGACGATAGATGACTAGTGAGTCTTCCATCATTCTTAACTGGTTTAATGGCTTCAGTGATTTCTGAAGATATGATATAACTCTTTTACGATCTTGATCTAATAGACCAGATGTAACATAACTTACGGCGTCAGTTGTAAGTTTAACACCTTGTTTAGTTTGACCTGGTTTCTCTTGGTAAATAAAGTGCTCGTCAACCTTTTCAATAAGTTCAGCACCGGTAACCGGGTCTTTCTTTTTCTTAATTTCTTTTACTTTACGGATCTTCGTAGCATCAATAGGACGGATATCTTGAATACCCATCTTCATGTTTGCTTCGTTAACTACGAGATGATGATAAATTCGACCGTCTACATACCAACGACGGAAGATGTCATGCCCTAGTTCGTTAAACTTAAGCATTACACATATGTTCTGAAATTCTTCTGTAATATTCTTTTTAATTTTATCTGATATTTCAACGTTATCCATATTAATAGTAACAGTTGAACCATCATTTGCAATTGATATTGATTCGTTTACAATATCTTCAACTGCCGCATCAACTTCTGGATGCATAGCAACACCACGGTATTGCTTAATTTTTAATATATTGTCTTTAAATTCGTCACCGTCAATATTAACATATTGACCGAAGTGAGATCCGGATGCAGTTACGTAACCTGCGCCATCCTCATCGATGGGCGGTACAATAGAATCCATCTGATTCTTTTTAGAAGGCTTGTCTTGCTTTCTACGTATTTCAAATCCAAATAATGTAAATCCGTTATTCTCTGCCATATTCTTACCTACAAAAAATAGTTTAGCAAAGGGCCTTTCGGCCCTTCACATATTATTTATAACTCCTTACGAAGTGGTATTTGACTCCCAGTACTGGATCGTGAAGGTAGTAATAAACTCTTCGATCGCTCCAGTGTTGTCATAATTAAGCTCTATTTCTCCAACTTCAGTAGGAAAAGATCCTCTGAAATCATATCGCTTAATTGATGTGCCGTCCCTATCTAATTGTTCTACAATTAAGTCAGCCTGGTAATCAGTTGGATTTACAAGACCAACGTTGGTTGTATGTCCATTAATACCATTCATCCATCTTTCCATTGCGTCACGTACATTAAAGTCAGTATCATTAATGACTGTAACTGTCCATGGTGCAAACGTACGTTCACCAGCTATTTGTAACTGACGTCCGCGGAAAGCGATTGGCACAGCTTCAATAGTTGATGCCGGTAATTGAGCACCCTTACACATAAAGGATGTCATTTCAACGTCACCAGCCGCATAGCCTGGAAAGTTAATTGTTGCTTTAAACAGATTAGAGCGAGCGCCACCACCACGTAGTTTTGCTTTAAAATCATCTACTCCTAGAATAGCCATTTTGTTTTCTCCTTACCGCTACTATATGCCAACTACTTCTTCGAAGTCAGCACCCGTTCTAGTCGCCACAAAATTCAATGTGATGAAGTTGATTGAGCGTGCTGGCTTGATGAAGAGTGTCGCCACAAATTCATTTCTGTCAATTACTGAAGCGGTATTGTTTGTCTCATCACAGACTACTTTAAAGTCTGTAATACCACGTCGACCCTTTACTTCTCTTAGTAAAGGTTCTACATTATTTACAAATTCAGCTCGAGTAAACTCGTCGTTTAGTTCAAAGAGAGAAGCTTTAGCGAATTCACCGATTGCTTTTTCTAATGATGTAAACAATCTACGAACATTAATACGATCAAATGCTGATGGTCTGTTCATGTGTGTTTTATCACCATAGAGCATAACTCCTTGTCCAGGAATATTTGCAACTGGGTTAACCGCTCCTTTATAGAGTGTATCTCTTTGAGCTTTTGTTGGTGAGTAAGCCAATGAGGTAATACCTAGATAATTACCACGTCTTGTTCCAGCAGGTGATACCCATGGAGCAGCGTTGTTATCCGTTGCGGCCATGATTCCGGCTGTTGAAGATGCGGCAGGTATCATGATATACTTGTCATTGTACTTATCATATACCTTTAAGAAGTTGTTATCAACTACTAGGTATGATCCGAATGTCATATCTTTAGCAGTTAGCATAGTATTTGTAACCATAGTAGCAGGACTTGCTACTCCTACAATATCACTCCTTGCGGGTGAAGCTACTGCTATACAATCTTTACGCGCAACTGCCGTAGCTGTAATATCATTTACAACTGTTACATGATCGGATCTACCCGACATACCAGCGGAAAATAGAATATCAAGTGCAACTGTATCTCCGTCCTCTAGTTGATCGAATGCCGTTGCTATTGTTCCAGCTGTGTTTGCGTTTTGATTGACACCGCCTGTTAAAGCTATTGTAAGAACCGCTGCTGGAGTTGTCAAGTAGTCTTTACCACTTGCAAGTGCCGATCCAGCGTCTGCATCGAATCTCGATCCAGCTGTACCAAATCCAGCCATCCATACATAAGCTGATCCTGTATTAACTACATTTTTAATATAGTTAGTAGATCCGTCTGGTGTTTTTGCGTTTGTTGCTAACGATACATGTGGGAAAGTTTCTAAAACTCCACCTTTTGAACCGAAGTTTCCGTTAACGTCTACGACTGCAACGTGCACTTCGTCATTGGTTGCACTCTCAGCCGCGGCTGAAGTTGATGTTCCGGGAAATGTATCGAAATCTGATTTATATGCCCATCCATTAAATGTTGTTTCATCTGCTGGACATACTGAAATTGTTAAACCAGTACCCAATGCGCCAGGATACTTTGCTACGAAAGTATGATTTGCGCCAGAGAGTGTTGATTCTTGTGCGTCCCAATCTGTTTGATTAGTAATAGCTGGGGCGGTTGCAGAGTCTGCGTCATAAGCATTCTTTGCATTTGCGTCTGTTGTCCGTACGACTTTCATGTTATCAGCATATCTTAGAAAGTATGCTGCGCTATGAAATTCTACGGAGTTTGCATCGTCAGGTGCGGCAAAAGTTCCTACTAGTTCTGTTTCTGTTGCAACAGTCATAGGTACTCCCACTGGTCCCCAACGAAAATCACCTACCGTACCACCGATTGTAGTACTAGCTGTACGAATACTTGCGCTAGCATCAATCTCTTTGATTACTACGGCAGGACTTGATGAAGGTACTCCAAGTGCCATGTGTTTTTTCCTTTTTAAATAATAAGATCTGTCATAATACGGCGGGTTTTCACTATGTTCTTATTTATAACTTATTAAAAGTCTAGATCTGGCCTCTCTTCTATCTGCCATTGTCGTCTATCTTCGTCTATTATTGGTATATGTGGTAAACCATCATCAACAAAACCGAATGGTAATACGTCTGCTTCTATTTCTTTCATTCTTTGGTCGAATAACATTTCTTTTAAATTGATATCCGTTAATTCACCAAAGTAATTTGTACCAGCAAAATATCCAAACAATACAAAATTCATAACTAAATCGTCATGATTACCAGCTGAGGCCTCATACGATTGTCCTTTTGCTTCAAATGTAGATATTTCTAATATTGTTTGTTGGTCTACAACTTCTAGTTTATTATTCTCTAGTAAATCTTTAAACGATGAACAACCGATACGTTTGACTTTACGTGTCATCTCAATACCAAGGCCGGTTGACTTAACAGCCGACTCAACATGAAAGTTCTCATATTCTAAATCATGATATAATCCATTACAAACAACTTGCCCAGCATCATTTGCCTCAACAACCACATAAGCATTGTTGTAGGCTTTTGCAAATTTATAAATAAAATCGGGGAAGAGAATAGGCGAGATAACGTTATTGCGATATACAGCAACCTGTTTAAACGGCCTCGTGCTAATGTCGACTACATTAAAAGTACTATAGTCCTGGCCTCTTCCCTTCGCAACATCTACCACAACAACATATTCATGTTTAGGTATAGCTTCCTCATATATTAGTGCATCGCCTTTAACTTGTATCGGATCTTTTGCTCTTAGACCCATAAGTGTTTCGGCATTGATGAGTGTATCGCCTGTACCAAAGAATGTATTACCAAACTCCTGATCGAATTGCAATCGAGAAGTATTGGCAATAGTTTCTTCTTTCCACTTGTCATCACGCCCGGGTACGTCCCACCAGTCAACCCTGAACGGTTGAAACTGATTTGTTTTTTGTTGTGCTCCCTCCCAAATTTTATGGAAGACATTACCTATACCATTGGCGGTAGAAGTAATAATCACTTTTGTATCTTTACCTGATGAGATAACCGGATACGTTGATGTGAAAAATTGTGCATCATTCTCAACGAATGCAAACTCGTCTAAGAACAATAGATTAATAGAAAGACCACGAATAGAGGAGCCTGATGTGGCTGCCGCTATAATCTTACTATTATTCGAAAATTCTAATGAACCTTTGTTTAAGGCTTTTGTACCTGGTTGTAAGAAGAATGGTAGATTCTCTAACATAAGAGTAATACGTGCAAGCATCTCACGCGCCGTTGCACCTTTGTTAGCTAGTACAGCCACTGTTTTTTCTGAGTGAAATAAAACAAACCATAGAATATATGCAACTGATGATATAGATTTACCGGACTGACGACAAGCCAATACGATATTAAATCTATGCTGATTAAAGTATTCGAACATTTTCTCTTGATAAGGATATAGATCGAAGTCAACTAAGCCTTCGTCAAGAGATATAACTTTACAATATTCTCTTGCAAAATGTATAGGATCGTCCATACACTTCTTATATTCTAATATTTCTTGCTGGGTCCATGAAGCGACAATACCGTCACGTTTTACATTTGGATTCCCTAAGTATCCATCACTCATCTTTTAATCGAGGCGTTATATCTATTACATTGTTAGTAGGTTTTTCTATCTTTTCTACGTCTTGTAACATTCTCTGTAGATCAGTAGTAGAACCAATGTATAGATTATTTGTTGTGCCTTCAGCTTTCATAGGTATATCATCATTTTTATTAATGTCTTTATTCTTTTTATTTAGATCCATTAACTTATCATTTACATCACCGACATTCTTAATCATGCCAGATAAGACTTCTATAGCACGAGGATGCTCAGACTGTTGAGCAATCTCAATAGCCAAGTCAAGGGCATCTTTGCCTTTCTCGATTAACTCATAATAGGTTTGTCGAGAATATTCGTAATCATTTGCAATCTTATCGCTATCCATAATTCACCTATAAGCTGCTATCACCATAGTAAGTAGTATTATAACCAGGGAATAAAGGATCATCTGGCGTTCTACTAAAAAACTTCGGTGTATAATGTACACTAAATCCAAAACCTGCGGAATCTACACTATTTAAATCATAATTAACAATAGACCTTTGTATGACACTTTTGCCTGCATCAATTGGTCCATAGAATGCTGTTTTCATTTCAAAATCTAAGACATATTGTAATACGCTTCTATCTTGCATTGGTCCTTCAAAATCAGAAAGATAAGAAACACCTTGAAGTGTAAGTGGTATATCTTCTAATAAATCTGTATAATCACTAAAAGGTTTCATAGTTAATGTATATTGAGGACTAAAGAACGGTAATATTTGTTCTACTATTTGTAAAGCGTCATCTTGTGCTTTTGCGTATATAGTCAGAGAAAAAGTTATATTGTATGGTACAGATCTTGTAACAACATCTTTTTTAGAGCCATGATCATCAATAGTATTGTTATGAAATGTTTTGTTTAACTTCTGTAATTGTCTTGTATCATCGTAGATGTATGACGTGATCTCAAAAGACATACGAGGTAGTTTTAAAGCAACAGCCTCATCTCGTTGTATGTCTGCCAAACCTTGAATACGTTCGATATACTTATCACGCGGAGCATAAGCTAATGGTACTCGTACTGTACTAATTACAGCACCAGCCGAATTCTTACGAATTACATACAAGTTAGTAAATAACGAACCGAATGCGGCTACGCATTTTCTAACCTTCTGATGATAAAAGTGTGGACCG
>Ga0209232_1002023_pt1 | contig 10437 bp, 8 predicted proteins | sample ETNvirenome_2_60_FD_184066 | JGI IMG/M metagenome (GOLD analysis project Ga0209232, IMG submission 184066) | Marine viral communities from the Pacific Ocean - ETNP_2_60 (SPAdes) (version 2) | ecosystem: Environmental > Aquatic > Marine > Oceanic | place: Pacific Ocean | collected 2013-06-22
GTGTAAGACCGTACTTGTCATCAAAAGTTTCATAGACATAGTAGGGAATACCAAACTGATCTGTGTCGGTGGGATTTAAGTCACGATCTGAAAACTTATCCAACCATTCATTATAGGAAAGAAAGGTAAGTTTTCTAGGAGAAATGTTTTCCGAAACTTCCACATTGTCTACATCGTGATTAGAAGATGCAGAGTTTACAAAGCCTACTACTGTTGTGGTAGAACTGGCTGTAAAGGTTACAGTGTGATAAGCTCCATCTCCCAAGTTATCAATAGAAAGTGTTTGAGTAGATATTTGTGTTCCTCCAGAACCCGTGCCTATATTTAAGGTAACGTCTCCTGAAAAGGTACGGCATCTGAGAACATATTCTTTATTTACAACCGTGCTTAAAGATTGTTCTGCTCCTGCACTGTTAAGTCTTAATCGTTCAGAAGCATTGGCAGGAGTTCCAGAAGTTGTACTCCAACCAGTTATGTTTGACGTAAAAGTTCCGTTAGTGATCAAATTAGAAGGAATTAATACAAAAGTATTTATGTTGGCTTTTCGAGCATCTGAAGGAAAACCGTACTCTTGTGTTCCTGCTGTCAAAGAATCTGTTTGATCACTATGAATAAAAGGCCACTCTACTTCAGAGTTATAAATATCGTGAATACTTTTATTTACCATATTCTTTGCAACAGTTTGAATACCTCGCGAACTAGAAAAGGTGCTTGAAGTAAGCTCTGGTTCGTTAAGTTCATTTAGTATTCGATTTGTCAACTGTAAAAAAGTAGCCATTGTTTATCCCGTGTTGATATTATGAAAAGTGAGAGAAAGAAACAAAAACGCCTCCTTCTCTCACTGATCATATATTAAGCGAAAGTGACCTTCTGAGCTTCGTTTGCACCAAGCCCGTTATAGTCGGCAACAAGCGCAAATACGCGAATAACAGCGTTAATTGCTCCCGTTGCAATCACAACGTCAATCGTGTCGGCAGCGGTATAGTTACCGTAGCCAATCGACGTAGTGCCTTGCGAACCCGCACCCGCTTGAGCGCGAATCGGAACAAGGTTAGTATTCGCAATAGTTTGTGCCGTAATGTAACGGTCAACATCGTCACCGTCACCCAAAGACACAGTACCGCTATTACCTGCCGTGTCAGCAGTCATTACCTCGATTCCGGCAGTAACGACATATGAGTTGGCAGGGAGTTCGATGCACTGGAAAATGTCACCACTAGCGTTAGTAGAAGAGCTAAAGTCTACAACAATACTGAGAACTTTAACTTCTCCAGCACTAGCGGAGAAACCAGTGGAACCACCACCTGTAATGGAATAAGTAGCCATGTTCTAGTCCTCCCTTAACTGTCCAAGTCCATCAAACCCTTGAACGCGCCCTTAAAGCCTGTGCCGCTGCCCTTAAGAACCTTACGTCCAAAAACGTGAAGTCCGCGAACAACGTCAGCGAAGCTATCAGGGTCACGAATCACTTCCGTCTTGGCAATGTGCGAAGCCGTAACGACTGCGCTTTTATGCCCGTACAGAATAAGAGTATGACCACTTGTTGCAGATGATCCAAAAGTGTGCGAAGCTGCCGAACCCGTAGAGGCGACTGCAATCGCGTTGGTTTGATACAGATCAAAGCCGTGAAGCGGCCTGTCCGTAACTTTGCCATTTAGAAGCGGAGAACTTCCACCCGTAACCGACGCATCCATGATTTTAGACGAAGCGCCACGAAGAACTTCGTAGAATTGCGGCGGGGCCACAAGCCAGCGATTTTCTTCTGGAACATCGTTTTCATCAAGATTACGAGCGGCTTGTGCAACAAGGTCAGAAACCTCATCACCCGTATTTGCCGACGTAGATTGAGTAGCCAACGTGCCAGAAGAAGCGGCAGCGTTGTCGTAGATGTTCTTCAGGATGTTATAGTCAAAAGCTTTCTTCAAGCTGTACGCACCGGACGAGGTAGCCAGAGCCTCAAAATTAAGGTGGCTATGACGCTCTTCGATATCGTCAACTTTAAAAGCAAAGTAGTTGCCCTGATCAACGGTCAACTGAATCTGATCATCAGACAAGTCTTCCGTATTCACAGTAGTACCGCGAGCATAGGAACGGACGGTGATCGACGGTTCCTTGATAATGTTCACAGTATCGCCAAAGTTCTCGATTTCTCCAGCGTAGTCGGTATTGGTAATTGCTTCAGCTACCGACGCACGGCGGAAAAACTTTAAAACCTTTTGGCTGAAAATAGTGGGTACAAAATTACCTGACGGTAGATTCTGATAACCACTGGCGCGAGTAAAAGCCATTTTGGTTTCTCCTTGTTAGGATGTTAAAAATAAAATTTAAATGGAATCAACAACACGACCCTCACGGGAAGCGGCGTCAATATCCTTTTCGTATTTGTCAAATTCCCACGGTTTAAGCCGGGAGATTTCCTCTACTGTCCAGACTTTTTTATCTGGTCCTAAAGATTCTAAGCCTCGATTTGATGCTGTACGTGTAACAGCTTGCGCTGCTTGTTCACGTTGATTCTTGTTTGAACCAGATCGTCTTGACTTAGCAGGGGTATGGCCGACATCTGCTTTGTACAGATCAATCACTCTTGCGGCCCAACGAACATCAGTATTATTGCGATAGACACCATCCGAAATACTGGATGGCTGTTCTTCTAGCCATTTCAAAAAGTCGTCACTTTCTTTAAGTTCCTTAAAGTCTGGGTGCATTGCGGTAAGTTGTTTTTCAGCAGTAATTCGTTCTGCCTCTTCTTCCCTTTGTCGCAGTACCTCCAAATGATCTTCTACTTCAGAAACTCTATCATTGGCTTTAAGCGAAGAGATTGTTTCAACCACATCATATACATCTGGATATTGTTCACGAAAGCTTTCAAGTTCTTCCGCTGTCTTAGGAAGCTCATTTATTCTTTGAGTAGGTGTATCCGACATCTTGAGTTTTGCTTCAAGAACTTCACGGTTTTGTTTCCACTCATTGAGTTTAGTATCGTAGTGCTTCTTAAGATCATCATATCTTTTCTTATAATCGTGATCTTCTTTTTGAACGATACCTTCAGTAAGTCTAGGAGTAGCCGCTTCTTCTACAGCGGGGTCCAAAGATTCTTCATCTGGGTCATTCAGAGTACGTCTATACGCATTCTCGTATGGGGTAGGCTCAAGTACTTCGTTATCGTCTGTCGTAGTGTCAGTCATGTTGTATCTCCTTTCTCTCGCGGGGCCGAAAGTTTAGATTCGGGTAGCCGTGCGGAGGAGTAGTTAAATAGCGGGGCCGATTTGTATTCGGGTAGCCGCTCCGGTAAATGAAGCGTTTTAGTAGCTCCAAACTGTTGGTCGTGGACGCCCTTCTGCAACTTCCATGTTGTCAAGGTGTATAAATCGTCCAGACGGTGATCCTTTTTGTTTTATGCCAATACCTGTCATGCCGTGTTCTAAAGCTATTTTTAGAAGGTCGTGAGCATCCGCATAGCTTACAGCAACGTCTACAGCTTGGCCGTGTATGTGTGGAGAGTCCTTTGCTCCACCTATTTTTTTATTGTGTTCTACGCATCGAAAGGCAGACGTAATGGTCATAGGTCTGTCAAACTCTTCTCGAATTGCAATAAGAGTGTTCATAAACAAAGGTTGTATCGGCGCGTCTTCGCAGCCACATTTGCATTGCATTTCGTAGTGCGTAAAGTACTCAGATTCTATTAACATTATTTATTTTTATCCTTTTCTTTTTTTTACAAGACCTCCGTCTTGCATATCAAGAACACTTCTTTCTTCCTTTTTCTTTTGCTGCATCGGAGACGGGCTTTGTAGCGGACTACCCTGCGAGGGTGAGTGTATTGTTTCACCGCTAGGTTTTTGAACCATACCGCCCGTTTGCATCATAGGAGGCGCAGCTTGTGGTGGCATAGCAGCGGCCATTTGCTGTTCTTGTGGCATAGGGGCGGGCATTTGCTGTTCTTGTGGCATAGGGGCGGGCATTTGCTGTTCTTGTGGCATTTGCATTGGGGGCATCTCTTCTTGTGCCGCCATTTGTTCTGGTTCTGGTACAAAAGATTTTCCTTTATCACCTCTACTTTTTTCTAACTGTGCGCGAAGCTCTAAGCCCTTTTCACGATAGGTTTCAAGACGCTGAATACCAATGTACTCTACAAGCTCTTTTGGAATACGATACTCAAAGTTAGAGATTTTGATAGGAATATCAGAGTCAGGATCAGCACCTTCAATCTGTATACCTTCTTGTTGAGCTTGCTTCATAGCTTTCTTAACTTCAATGTTAATGTTGTTAAGTCCTACGTAAAGCACAGATTCATACGGAAGGATAAAGTCGCCTTCTTTGGCTGTAGTGGGAATATCGTCCTCTACGGATTCAACTCCACCTTCTACAGGAAGATCACCCATAGGCTCGTTTACTACACCAGCCTCTAAAGGCGGCGGTGATTCCATTTCAGGAATGTTAGGTTGAATAAGTGCCATTGTTTTTATCTTTCCTTGTTATTAAAGTTTTTTTGAGTAGTTTACCAAATGTCGCCACCTTCAGTCTGAGCGTGCGCGCCTTCATCACCTGCGGTGAAAGGACTAGTGGGATCGTCAAACCAGTTTCCATCGTCAAGACCAAATACACCAAAATTCTGCGCCGTTATAGTCGTATTCGGGGAGGTCGGTTCGAGTCCTACCCCCGGACCATAAGGTATTGGTTGTTTTCGCTGTGGGAAGCGATCTGGGAAACGATTGGGCCAATTATTGGGCGAAAAGAAGCGGTCAGCCTTCTCATCCCAACGCGCTTCCTTTATTTGGTTTTCAAGGTCTCTTATAGGAGTATTTTTTCGTCCAAATTGATCAAGCTCCCAATCCTCTTCATGTCTTCCAATAAAGCCCCACCCTAAAGGAGGTTCAGTCTGTTTTTCAGAGCCTGTGTAGGTAAAATGATCTTCAATATTTTCTTCAAATTGTTCTTGTTGTCTTCCTTGATCTTTAACACTTGTACCTAAAGCACCGTCTGTAAGATTGCTGAGAAACCCTGATCCAAAGTGTCCAAATCCAAAACCTGAATAGGGGCTTGTAGCTATGTCATATGCTGTCTCTAAACCTGCGGCAAAAGGTACTGCTATCGGCCCCATAGGACCTGCTAAAAACGCTCCTGCCGTGTCAAACGTAAGACCTTTTGCTACATCTTCTGGGTTTTTTCCCGAAAGAACGTCTACAAGAGCGCTTACCGCAGTTTTGCCGGGCAAACCCCATCCCGCACCTGCTGCAAGTCCTTTTGCAAAACCTTTTCCTAACCCCGATAGGGCATCTGCTTTTGTTACTTTAACATTTGTACCAGTAAAAGGTTCCTCAAAGTCAATCAAATTAGGGTATGCAAAATTGCCGAATACATTAAGACCCCCCTCTGCGAGAATAAAAGGCGTCTCGTCACTACGGCTTATTCCAGATGGAGGGCTTTCACCTTCAGAAAAAGCGCCGCCACTTTGATCAAAACCACCACTTTGATCAAAACTGTCATCAGCGGCTCCGTCAACATTTGTAACTAGTTCAAAATCAGGAGTCTGTTCGATTATTTGTTCTAAAGGGTCTTGTTCAGACGTTACGTCTACAAGTATATTTTCTATTCTAGATTCTGTGCCTGTAGAAGCTTGTGGGGCTTGTTGTGGAGCTTGAAAGGTTTGTGGGGCTTGAAAGGTTCCCGCTCGAAGTGCCTCAATTGCGGGACCACCTACAAACCCAGCACTGCCGCTTAAACCTCTGTTTGCTGAACTTAAAACTCTGTTCACAAAGCTTGCTAAATCTTGATTGCCCACAACAGACTGTAAATCCGCGTTTGCGTTTCGTAACTGATCAACTACTGAAACAGAAGAAGACTTGTCTATCTTAGCGGGTTGTTGTGGTATAAAAGACGTAAGATCGTCGCTACCTGCGCTGCCTAAAAGCACATCGTCGCTTTGTTTTGTAGAAAAATCTGGAGTCTCTAAAGCGTCAAATACAGAGCGTGATTCTTCTGGAGCTTTTTCTGGAGCTTCTTCTGCACCTATATCTAGCTCCCACCAATTTTTAAAGTCAGGGTGTTCTGGATACGCCCACGGATATTCTTCAAAATCAGCTCTATCCTCGTAAAGACCTGCTGCGCGAAGATCATTATCTTGGGGATGTGTTGCAAAGTACTGAATACCCTCCTCGTCAGTACTACCTTCAAAAGCTAAAACACCCCTTTTAGCAGAGGCTTCGTCAATTGGTCCCGCATGTTTCCTATACCTTTGAAAATCAAGCCAAGTTTGATGAGCGTGTTTTTGACTAGAGGTAAGTTTGTCGTAAGGCGTTTGAAATAGAGCATCATGCGTAAACCGCTTCTGATAGTCGCTAAGTGCGATTGCCATTTACAGACTAGCCTTCTTTTTGCTTTGCATCACTTTTAACCGATACCTTCAGGTTCTGAAGTGTTTCCAGTAAAGCCAGCTTGCCCTGCAATCGGCGCATCTCCAATTCCGATTCCGCCACCACCAACTGCCGTTGCATCATTTGGCCCAACTGTTGTAGGTGTTCCTTGAGCGGCTCCCATGTTTCCGGGTTGTTCACCAGCGGGAGAAGCTTCTTGGCCTGTTGTGCGTTCATTTAGTCCTCTCAATACCTCTGCAAAAATAGCAGCATCATTTACATCATTTACAAGAAGGTCGGGGTCAATGTCTTGACTAATAGCAAGCTCTCGTACAAGATTAGGAATCTTAATAAACGGAGCTAACATAGGATTAGCAACTGTTTGTAAAAGAGCCGTTAAACGCTGACTGCGTACTTCTTTTTGTATAACTGCGCTAGTTCCGCGAGGTTTAATTTCAAGATCACCGTGTACTTCAGTCATGTGATCATTAAACTGCATATTCCACTGAAAGAACGCTTCGCCCATCGGCTTAAGAAGAAAGTCATCAATATTTTTAATAACTGTTTTAATACTTAGTCCTGCACTGGACATAAGCATACTTAGACCTGCCGCTGTACGTCCAGTACCCGTTACACCTGTCTGACCGTGTGTAATACTGGGAATACCTGTTTGCTCATCTGCAAGCTGACGAGCCTTATCGTACATTTGTATATTTTCTCCAGCCGTATTGGGAAACTTAATACCGTTAATCGCTGTACCAGTTACACCCGACTGTCTGCGAAAGACCTTGCCCGGATATACATCGTAGGACTGACCGGGAACAAGCTGCGTTTCGTCAATATCAAATACAAGATTTCCCGCAAGAGCTAGGTTGTCGATAGCCATACGAACATGCCCATTCATAAGAAGCTGGCTATCTTCCATGTTCTCAGCTACACCTACACCAAAGATTTGGTAGGGGTTTAGCTCAAAAGGAAACGAGTAAAAGGGAAGTCTTGTAGGCAGAAAGGGGTTTGATACAAGACGTAGAATTTGATTTCCACAAATCCAAGCGTTTACTTGAATAGACGATCCCGCATCGTTTGGTATATCAAGACCGGCATCTTCAGCACTGTTTGTATCCATGATACCCCAGTACTCCAGCACCTCGTAACGGTTTCTTTCATTCTGCGTATCTTTTTCATTATTGTAGAGAGTGCTTTCAAAATAGCGTTCTTCATAGTTTGGTCCTTCTTCCAAAACTGATTCAATAGCCTTTTTGTCAAACAGCGGCCTGTTTAGTAGATCGTAAAGTTGCTCTCTGTTAAACCTGTGCCGCTGTATAGCGTACTCACAGTCTTGAGTAGACGTAGCAGACGGATCGGGATAAAAGTCCCAACAGCTTACAGACTCTATTCGAGGAACAGACTTTTCGTAGGGAGAGTACGTCTTTTCTTTTGACTCTTCGTCAAACGCCCAGTTATGTACAGTCTTGTTGTAATTAAAGGGTCCCTTAATGATACCTGTACCCAGTAAAGTACATTCAAATAAAGCGTGTCTCATCACGGTTACAGCGTTTGTATCTAGAAGCTGATCTTGTATGCATTTTTCTAAAAAACGTGCAGACTCTCTGGCTGGAGCTACTTGTGGTTCTCCTGCACGGGATGGACCTTCTGATAGATTTGCTCCTTCGTACTGGTCGGCCATGCCGCCTAAAGGAACTGTCGCTTCTGTAGCACCCGGAAGAAGTTCTCGCCCATCGCCCGGAAAACCCAGCGGGTCTTGTTCTTCTTGAGGTTGCTCTTCTTGTTGTTGCGGGTTTTTAGACAGGTGAGCAAACTCCACAATACCTTCCGGTACGGGAGTAGACTCTACTGAAATGGGAAACTTGTTTTGTGAAAAAAGAATGTCTACGATTTGACCGTAAGCGGCAAGAACTTTTGTTTTTGTAATTTTAATAAAAACTTGACTTCGTTCATTCTCACGATACTGTGTTGAAGAATCGTAGATACCACGATAATTCTTATAAGCTTGTAGCCACCTTTGTTCGTCAGGAAGTCTTCCAGTTTCAGCGTCTTCAAAACGAGACTGAATGGTTCCAACAAGTTCATACTCGTCTTCCTGCTTCATTTAAATGCAACTTTCGTTAGATAATACAAAATTAGCTGTTAGGTGTGTAAGCTGCCATTTTACCCAGAACATTAGGGTCAACGTGCTTGCTTCCTGACTCTGACGGAAAGGATTCCGTTAAGGGGTAGTTGCGCTTAATTACCGTGTCAAACTCAAGCTTTTCACGATGAAGAGCCGATTCGTTTACATCGGACATTTCACCCTGTTTTTTCATTTGGTTTTCGATGTAATTAGCACCGTACATTTGTTTGTTTCCTGTAGGCATGATATAGTTTCCTTATGTTGATTGTCAATGTTTATCGTTATTTAAATAGTGCATCAGCTTGTTTCTGTAGTCTTGTTAGTGCATTTTCGCCTACAGCAGCTCTATGATCTGCGCTTATTCTTGATCCTCTAGCATATTCCGTGTCTACTTCACTTGTATCCAAATCTTGTAAAGTTTTTGCAAGACGCCTTCTTTCTAGGGCTGGATTAGTAGTATCTAATTCTGTAAATTTAGATTCTGTTGCTTCTCTATGATAACGTGGATCAAAAGCCTTTGTTTCAAAATTTCCTTTTTCTAAAGCTGCTTGTAGTTCTGCAAGACCTAATGTTCGTTCTGCTACATCACCCGATTCCCGCATAGTTTCTGCAACTTTTACTCTGGAAAAAAGTTCTTCATCACTCATATCAGAGCGATCCATTTTTCTAACATAGTCTGCGGGGTCAATTTCATCGAGCAGGGGCGTGTCGCTGAAAGCATAATCAATGCCAGAGGCCATTGCTCCCAAAAGACTAGTACCTCCTACAAGCATTCTCGGTCCATGTCTTTTTAGAATATCACCAGCCCCTTCTCGCATCTCTTTAAGAATATTAGAAGACCTTTTACGCTGATCTTCAATAGTGGGCTGTGAAGAACCTTCTTGTCTGGATGTATCCGTAAAAGCACCTTCTCTTGATGGTAATTGTAATTCTTCAGCTTGTTCAGAAACACTAGGGGGTTTAGCTTGTATAAACGGTTCGTCATGTACAGGTTCAAAGGTTTTTAGTCTATCTGATTTAACAGAATCATAAAAATTCTCTTGATCTACAATGTCTGAACTACCGGCATCTTCTAAAGATTTAGAATACTTACCAAAATCTGCTTCGATTCTTTTTCTATCTAATTCATAAAGTTGTTGAGCGTTGGAAAATTTACCAAACTGTTCAAATATTTTTATTTTAGATTTAGAGCTTAAAGTATCGTCGTGTTCTAGTAGTGCTTTAAATTTTTGAGATTCTATAAAATTTGCAGATTGCCTAGAGCCTAGCCTTCCTACATCAGATTCATTTGATAAAATGAATATCCCCTCTGGAAAACTTAGCTCGTTAAAACCTTGATTTACCAAAAATCCTGCGGGTGTTAAGTCTTCACCAAGAAAGGATGACGTAAAAACAGTTTGACCTCTTGTTGCAGGACTGTCCTGAAAATCACCAAGAATGTTAGTAGTGTATCGTCTTTCACCTTCAGTTTGTTGACCTCTTTCGATATGCTGAATAGCTGCGTCTGCGTTACGTAATCCCCCTCCCTCTGCTTCAGGCGTTCTTTCTATGATAGAAAAAACAATCTTACGTATTGCTTGATGTCCGAAAGGGTGAGGTTGGAGAGTTCCTTTTACATCTTTTTGTATAGGATTTTCAAGACCTGTAACTTCTTGTAAATTTTTAAATACTATATCTTGATAGTATTCTGCTATTCTATTAGCATTTGGAAAAACTAACTCGGAATCTATTGATGATTCAGCAGCATCTTTTAAAGCACTGTATAACATAGGATTTAAACCAAAATTCATTATTTGGTTTGTTTTAGCATTTCTTATAATTAAAACTTTATCTGCATCTCTAAGAAATGTTTTTTTAAGGTCTCTCTCTACATCTTCCGCAGTAGGGTTTATTATAGTTGATAAGTTTTGTAAGTCAGGTTGACGCATTCCTGTTGACAGGTGCAGCAGCATA
>Ga0209232_1002024_pt1 | contig 10434 bp, 7 predicted proteins | sample ETNvirenome_2_60_FD_184066 | JGI IMG/M metagenome (GOLD analysis project Ga0209232, IMG submission 184066) | Marine viral communities from the Pacific Ocean - ETNP_2_60 (SPAdes) (version 2) | ecosystem: Environmental > Aquatic > Marine > Oceanic | place: Pacific Ocean | collected 2013-06-22
TATAGAACCACATTCGTCAGGTTTTACAGTCAATCATGGTTCAGTGCATGTAGGAGGGAATCAAAGCGGTCAAACCTACATCTTCTACGCAATCGCATAATCAACTGACAAAAAGGAGTATCAACTGATGTCAGAATACAGAGAAAGAACAACAGGTGAAGTTAAAACGCAAGGCGAGTGGAGAGCGGCCTTTAAAAATATGTCTCTGCCTCGTGTCTGGACTAGTAATGTCTGTGACGCAATGAACATTGACCCAGTACTCGCAAGCCCTGCGGCTACAGTTGGCGCATATCAGTACAGCGCAAGAGATGGCGTTGAGCAAAACAGTAATGGTGATTGGGTTGAGAAGTATGTAGCCAAAGACATGTTTGCTGATACTACAGATGAAGATGGTAAGAAGACTACCAAAGCAGAACACGAAACTGCATATCAAGCTACCCTAGATGCTAACACTGCAGCAAGTCACCGTAGTACACGAGACATCAAACTAACTGAAACAGATTGGACAGCTCTATCAGATGTAACTATGGCAGACAACATGAAGACTTACAGACAGGCTTTACGTGATTTGCCAACGCATAAGAACTGGCCTAACTTGGAAGATGCTGACTGGCCTACAAAGCCTGAGTAAGATATATATTAGAGGATACACAATATGAGTAAGGCACGAGATTTAGCAGACTTTATTTCTACAGGAAGTATATTCACTGATGGTGCAATAGCTTCTACAGAGATAACAGGTGTAACGGCTGATGCAGCAGAGTTAAACAAGCTAGATGGTGTAACAGCCTCTACTGCTGAAATAAATAAACTCACAGGTGTAACAGCCTCTACTACAGAGATTAACAAACTGGACGGCCTTAATGCAAGTACAAGCGAACTAAACCAAGTGGTCGGTGCAACAAGCGCCCTTCAGACACAGCTAGATAACATAAGCGTTACTTCTGGCAGCTTGACCAAAACGTTTGTGCAAAACGAAACCGCAGACATCACCTTGTCTCAAGGCATTACGTCTGCACCAGTAGTCTCAGCTACAAAGGAAGTACCACAGACAGGCATATCCTCAAAGGGTGCTTGGGATGTAAACTCTACAGCATCGAACTACGATTTTCACGATACCGCTGCCAATGTGACGCTTACGCCTAGTTCATTTATTAATCCTGATGATATAAGTAATGCGTCTTATGCAAGTAAATCTGGTTCTTTTAGTTCACAGACTACGTCTATTAGTTTTGGTGGTATTCAATTTAATAACGATGGAACAAAAGTTTATGTTTGCGACTCAGCAAACGATTATATTTATCAATATAGTTTAACTACTGCTAATGATATTAGCACAATGTCATATGACAATGTGTATTTAGCACATGGCGCTCAAGATAGTGCAAAAGGTTTATGTTTTAATAGTGACGGATCTAAGGTTTTTGTTTTAGGTAATGACGTTGTTTATCAACATAGCCTGTCAACAAATTTTAATGTTGGTACAAACACATATGACAATGTTTCGTTTAGTATGCAAACTCAAGATAGTGCTATTACTGACATTGAATTTTCATTAGATGGAACAAGACTATATGGGCTTGGTCAATATAGTAATGCAGTCTTTCAATATAATTTGACTAGTGGGTTTAATTTAACCACTGCTACATATGCTAATAAAAGTTTTTCTACTTCAAACTCAAATCAAAATGAATCAAGCGCAGCAAGTTTTAATATTAGCCAAGATGGAACAAAGGCTTGGGTTGGTGGTTATGCAGGGAATAATGTTGTTCAGTATACATTAAGCACTGCTTTTGAATTAGATAGTGCCGCATCAACAACAATAAATTTATATCCTATGGGTCAAGGCTCAAGCCAAAAAAACATAAAGTGGAGTAAAGATTTTACAAGGGTATTTATTCAGTTTGGTGGGGATAACAGTATAAAACAATGGAATGTAACAACTACTACAAATAGCAATCTAGCACTAGGCTCTGGCTCATTCGCAAGTACAGACGTAGGCAAACGTATAGTCGGCAATGGCGGTGATGTTATTCTTACGTCTACTGGCGGTGCATTTAGTACAACAGGCGGCTCTGCATTTACGGATAGCAGTACGATAGCAGCAGGGTCTTGGCAGATGTTTGGGCTGAAAAGCGCAGGTAATGCTGATGGTATTACTATGTCGAGTCTATCTACTGGCATAACTAATGTTAATTTATTTTCCAAAGACAGTGCTACTTATGATGCAAGTGCAAATATAGGTGGTTTATATGATATAGCTTTTAAACCTGACGGTACAAAAATGTTTGCTACCGATTATAGTACTGCAAGAACTCATGAGTATAGTTTATCTACTGCTTGGGATATAACAACAGCTAGTCATGTAAGAATTTTTTCTTATAGCACTGCTTCGTATGGTACTAGTCTTAGTTCTATTGCTTTTAAATCAGATGGTACAAAAATGTATCTAGTAAATTGGGGTTTTGACTACATTATGCAAGTCAATCTTCCTACTGCTTGGTCGTTAGATAGCGCAAATTTGCAATATGTAAAAGATACTACTGGAAGTAGTTGGGGTAATATAAATGACCCAACAGGTCTTATGTTTAATTCTGATGGAACAAAAGTTTACCTAGCTAGTAATGCTAATGGAAAAATTGCAGAGGTAAACTTAGGAACAGCTTGGGATATACATGATGGAGGAAATACTTTTTCTACCAGTATTAACGTATCAAATAGCGTTCCAAACATTGCACCAACGGCAATGCAATTTAATTCTGATGGAACGAAGCTTTTTATAGGAAATCAAAACGCTGTAATACATCAATATAATCTAACTACAGCATACGATTTAAGTACGGCATCTTATACAAGTATAACCAAACAAGCTGATAGTGCGATGTTTGGTTTTGCTCTCAAACCTGATGATACTAAATTTTTTACTACACAATATAGCAATAAGATAGTTTACCAATATAGTTCAGCTTCTGTTACCCAACCTACACAACAATACCATGTAGGCGTAACCAACAATAGTGGTCGCATAGACAGTTCAGCATTTATAGACATCAACAGCATGACCGCAGCCGAAAGCGCAGGGACAGGCACAGCCCACTACGCAGTCTCAACTGATGGTCGAACTACTTGGTCGGTGGCAAAGGGTACTGATGGTGTCAGGCCGATTGTCAGGAATAACTCTGGTACATGGCAGTATAATAGTGAGAGTAGTACAACAGGAACGACTGGTGCTATAAGCACTAGTACTTTAAATACTACAGTTGCATTTGATACCGCATCATATCAGACCGCTAATAACATACGCTCCTTTTTTAACAACGATGGTACAAGATTATATATCTATGGTTATAACAACGAAGATTTAGTTTCTTATGCTCTATCAACAGCGTATGACATTTCAACTAAAGGCACACATTTACAGAGTGTAAATTTAGGACAATCACCATACAATTTAGTAAATGGTTTTGGCCCAATTTGGAATAACGATGGAACAAAACTATACTATCCAGACCATTCAACTGTAAAAGAACTTGCTGTATCTACTGCATATGATTTGTCTACTATCTCTAGTTCTGCTTCACATACACTTACGCCTAGTATAAATGGGCAATTAGCAGGGATTACATGGAAACCTGATGGTACTCGTTTGTATATAGTAGACGATGCAAGTACTATGAGAGTACACACTTATAATTTAACTACTGCATGGGATTTAAGTACAGCCTCTTTAGCTACTACTCACGATAGTTCAAGTTTGTGGTCGCACAGTGGCAATAGGTCTACATCTGTTGCTTGGGCTGATAGTGGCTCACAATTGTATGTCTTAGATAGAAGTAATAAAATAGTACGCAGATATAATTGCTCTACCGCTTATGATGTTAGTACAGCCACTTATTCAGGTACAAGTAATGATATAGCACTACCAACTAGCGGTACTGACCCATGCAGTATTACAATAGATAATAATGATGGTGTTTTATTGGTAGCAGACTATGGTGCTCAAGATACTTATCAGTACATTCCTACATCTACAACGTCTCCAGCATATGTAACAACGCCAACTTGGACAGATGGTACAGTCAATGATGAACTCTACACATTGCAACAAGCTCTATCTGTAACAATGAATCGCATGGACAAAACACAGCTAGACGCTGTTGCAGATGCCAACCATTTCTCTACTGGCTCAAGCCTAGACCTGATGATTGCACTCCGCATGGATACGGCTGCAAGTACACTGCCAACGAGTGATGGTGTGACGCTGAATTATGATGCGGCTGCATTAAACGAGGGTGCGGTGCTTGGTACTGATTATGACTTCTTTTTTCCTAGCAGTACTAAGGTGCAGATCAAATCACTGGCTGCACAGAACTTAAAGGTACGAGTAGTATAAACTATGAGTGACATCAAACTATCTCCAGAAGAACTAGAAGAGATGCTAGACAATGCAGCTAGTCGTGGTGCTAAAGAGGCACTGCGTTCTATTGGGCTACTTGATAATGATGCACAAAAAGATATACTAGAGATGCGTAATTTGATAGAAGCGTGGAGAGATACACGTAGGTCTATATGGTCTACAGTAGTTAAATTAGCTACCGTTGGAGTCCTGACATTTATTGCAGGTGCGGTATGGATGACAATGGGTAAATAAGGAATAAGACATGGTAGAAGTCACAGACGTATATGGTGTTACACGTAACTACGGTAGTGGTAATGATGCTAGAGATGCACAAAAAAATGCAGACAGAGAAACGGCTTTACTAGAGGCTGCTCAGTCTGGAGATTTTTCTGCTGTAACTGCTAATGTAAATCCTAGTGACAGGCGAGATGTAATTAGCCAAGCTAATGCAATACTAAAAAAATACAACGCTCTAGAAGGTGCAAATACTGGTGACTACAGTAATGCTAGTTCTGATGCTCCCATGTTATACATAGGAGGTGGTCAAAGTGCTAATTCCTACAATAGGGTTTTTCAAGACGGTAAAGGCTACGCTGTTTATGATAGTTTTACAGATGATGATGGTACACAGTATCTAGCTGTATCAGGTAAGAACTCTAGCTTTATTGAAAAGATAAACCCTGATGGTACTCGTGAAAGAGTAGACTCTCCTTCTAGAATAAGTAGTATGGGATTAAATACTAGTGGAAAAACTACTACTAGTGGTGTTAAACCAAATAAATATGGAAGTGTTAAAGGTGGTACTAGAAGAAGAAATGTTAGTGCCGTTTTATCTGCTTTTGAAAACTTAAAGTCAAACATGGGAACAGATGACACAACTGAAACTCCCACCACAGATGACGATACTACCACTACACCAACTACCACAGATAATGATGTAACTACAAACACAGGTACAACAGGTTTAGTAGCAGATGATCTTATGCAGACAGTAAGTCCTGCTGTAGCAGGTGGTGACTTCACTTCTGTAACTCCTCCAACAACTACACAACTAGTACCTGCAGGTGGCGTACCTGTCGTTGATCCTAATCAGTCACAATATGTAACACAACAAGTAGCTCCTGTTACGTATCAAAGTACATTAGGTACAGCAGGATCAGGTCCAGGCACAGTTTCCACAACAACACAGACAGGTGGTACGTCTGCTGTGCCAGGACAAGTAACATATAAAACACAGTATACAGGCACACAAGGTGCAGTACCACAAACACTTGTAACAACACAGCCAGGAACAGGCGCTGAATATCCTGCAGTATATCAAGGTTATCAGACTGTGCCATACGGTAATGACTTAGGTCAGACTATAATGATTACTGAGTTTAATGGTATACCTACAACATATGTACCGCCAGGATTTAAGAAGCTTACTGGAGAAGCAACATCAGAGCAGACTACAGAAACTACAGGCGCTGCAGAGGGTGGCTTGATGGAAAACATGACTCTAGAAGGTAAAGACCGTATCTTCCGCAAGATGGGTTACAATGGCTCTAAGACACGAGAAGGCCACGCTAAGTTTGAGGAAGCTAACCCTGCTGCAAAAGCTAAAGGCTTGGCTATAGGTGGGTACATACAGAAGTTTAATCAAGGTGGAGCAGTAAGAGCTTTTGATGAAGGCGGTGATACTACTGATGTTAAAAACTTTACATCAGCAGACTTAGCTGAGATGCAGAAGAGGGCTGTACAACAAACGATGCAACCCATGCAAGCTACTACATCTATGATACAACCTACTGCTGCTGACTTCATTCCAGTAGATGCAGGGATGACTGTACCCATAGCTCCTTTTGCTGAGGCTGCTACAGTAGGTAATGTACAGCAAGCTGTGTTACCAACTGCTCCTGCTACAAATCTTGCAGGTGTTACTACTGTTGCACCTCAAGTAGCTACAGAAGCTGCAAAGCTACAAGCTGCATCAGGTACTCCTACACAACAGATTACTGCACAACAGCAAGTAGGTACATCCATCACAGGCATGGAAGCTGCATTAGGTAACGCTATAAAAGTTGACGCACCTGATCCTAGAGAAATACAAGAAGGTGAAATAATATCTGGCGCTGCAGATGCTACCAAAGCTGCTACATTTACTGAAGCGATACAAGCTGCAGAAGCTACACCAAGTAAACAAGCAACAGTTGCAGGTCAGCTAGAAAAACTAATGGCTGACTTTGAGGGTGGTGAGACACCTGCTTGGGCTGCAGGATCTATGCGTACTGCGATGGCTACATTAGCTGCTCGTGGTTTAGGTGCGTCTAGTCTTGCAGGTCAAGCTGTCATACAAGCTGCAATGGAAGCGGCACTACCTATCGCTCAGATGGATGCTTCTACTGTAGCACAGTTTGAAATGACTAATCTATCCAACAGACAGCAAAGACAAATGCTTGCTGCACAGCAACGTGCTACATTCATGGGCATGGAGTTTGATCAAGCATTCCAAGCTCGTGTAGCTAACTCTGCTCGTATCGGTGACATTGCTAACATGAACTTCACGGCTGAACAACAGATAGCTTTAGAAGACTCTCGTGCAGCAAATACCATGAATCTTAGCAACCTGTCTAACTCACAGGCAATGATAATGGCTGAGGCTGCTGCTCTGTCACAACTAGACATGGCTAACTTGTCAAACAGACAACAGGCTGCAGTACAGAATGCATCTAACTTTTTACAGATGGACATGGCTAACCTGTCTAATGAACAACAGACTGCTGTATTTAAATCACAACAAAACATACAGGCTCTGTTTACAGACCAAGCTGCTACTAATGCTGCTGCACAGTTTAACGCTACAAGTGAAAATCAGACTGATCAGTTCTTTGCTAACCTAGCTAACCAGACTTCACAGTTTAATGCTACACAACAGAATGCTATGGATCAGTTCAACGTCAACAGTGTCAATGCATTGCGTGAGTTTAACTCAGAGCTACAACAACAGCGTGACATCTTCAATGCACAGAACGGACTAGTGATAGCACAATCTAATGCAGCATGGAGACAAAGCATAGCTACCGTAAACACAGCTACACAGAACCAAAGCAACATGGACTTTGCTAAAACTATCAATGCCCTTACTGCATCTAACATGGATCAGATATGGCAACGAGAGCGAGACATTATGAGTTTTGCATTCGCTGCATCTGAGAGTGCTGCAGACAGAGCCAACAGTATTGCAGTAGCAAAACTTACAGCAGATGCACAGGCTGAGGTAGCGGATAATGTAGGTAAAGGTAAAATAGGAGCTTTAGTAGTAGATAGTTTCTTGAGGAAGTGGTTAGGTTAATGGATAGCATAATAGATAAAACAGCAATACAGAACGTAATTAAGCAGTACACTGGTGTGGACGATGCTGACGAAGCACGTAACAAACTTTTATCTAGAGGACTGTTTAGTAAGGCAAGAGAGTCAGCAGAAGAAACTAGAGGACAAGTAAAGTCTGCTGTATCTCAAACTGTTGAAGATGCACTAGCATCAGTGGCAGGGTTAACTAATTTAACTATAAGTAAACGTACCTTGCCTGAAGATCAGGAGACACCTGATTTACCTGAAGACCAACCAGGAGAGTTATTTGACGATCCTGCTATGCGAACATTTGAAGGTGATTTGTATGAATTAAAAATAGAAAAACCAACTGAAGAGGCACAAGGAAAAAATGCTGGCACTACTGTTTCATATCCTCGTGGTGGAAGTGGTAAAGAGATTGACCTAAGTAATTACACTGATAATTTTGCAGGTGTTTACTTGAAACAACACGAAGGTACACAAGATCACAGTTCTATTGAGGACAATACTATAACTAAAGCTTATGGAGTAAAACACCCAAGAGGCTTAAAAAGAGAAGATTATGATAGCGATCAACAATTTGCTGCTGCAGTAGCTTTAAAACATAGAGATGCTGCAATCAAAAAGTTTAACGATGTAGATGCAGATTGGGATTCTTTACCTCAAAGTGTAAAGTATGCAATAGTAGATTTACATTACAATGTTGGAAGAATTGGAAGTACAGCTAGTAAAAACACACAAGAAGACATGTTAAAAAATACATTGGAATATGTATTAATGAGTAGTGAAAAAGGCGGTACTAAAGGCACATTAATATCCTTGGCAAAAAGAAGAGCTTGGAACTGGAATAAAGCTACATCAGATACAGGCTTAGAAAAAATAACAAGGATAGAGCAAATACCAACTAGAAAAGGTACAACATTTAAATACTATGACAAGAATGATAATGTCATACATGAGGTAAATAACAAATCTACTAAACCTTATAAGGTGTTAAATAATGGTGACTTACAATTATTAACACAAACAAGAGAAGTGACTTTGTAATGTTTGGATTACCATTAGAACTAATCACTATGCTCTTCTCCACTGTGTTAGGTGGAGTAATGTCTATCTGGGGTCAGTCAATGAAGAACCGCCAGATGCAACAAGAGATGTTGATGCAACGTGCAGAGTTCAACCGTAGTGCTGTAGCTGATGCAAGAGATGCAGGTAAGAATGACAAACACTTTGCATGGACACGTAGGCTTATAGCTCTATCTGCTGTGTTCTCTATAATTGTATTGCCAAAGCTAGTCGCTGTATGGTATCCTGAAGTGAGTGTGTACGTAGGATATACTGAGGCTACTGGTGGTTTCTTTAGTTGGTTGTTTGGACCAGATGAAGCTATACAGTGGAAGATGGCACAAGGTTTTGTAATCACACCACTAGACACACACATCGTATCAGCCATAGTTGGACTATACTTTGGCGCAGGATTTACAAAATAAGGTACATATAAAATGGAATTACTAAAAGCGCCTATCCCAGGTCAGTCATTGACAGATGAACCTAAGAACTATCCTTGGGAGAATCCACCAGAAATAACTGATCCTGAAGAAGCCATTGCTATGCACATGAGTAAGTTCAATGACCCTGAAGTTGTTGACAACATGATCGATCTACTTGATCTAGGCTTTCCAGTAAAGGCATTAGCAGAAAGTGTTCTTACAGCTAGTGTTGCTGCAGGGTGGCACACAATAGACATCAGCCTTATCATTGCACCATTTATGCACGAGCATATAAAGTCTATAGCTCAAGAGGCAGGTGTAAATTTTGTAGAAGGATTAGATGAATCTGATGTAGATAAACAAGAAAGAGAGCGTAAAGCTATCAGAGCTAGAGTAAGTAAAGCATTATCTGACACACCTCAAGATGAAAGAGATGCAGGTTATGACATGGCTATGGAAGCATTAGGTGTGCTAGACAAAGCTGAAGAGGACTACGAAACAATGCAGGAAGCTCCTGAAGAGTCTGTAGAAGAAACACAAGAGCCACAGATGCAACGTGGCCTAATGGCAAGAGGTTAATAATATGGCAGGGTTTTGGGCAGGTTTTGGTGAGCAGCTAAGTGAAAACGTTGAGCAACGTAAGAAGACTCTTGATCGTTTGATTGAAGAGAATCTAGCTAATGCTCGTGCAGCTAAAGGTAAATACACAAAGCAGAAACAAATTGCTAACACAGTAACAAAGTCTGCTGAATCAATAAGAAGTAGATATGGTCTTAGTAAAGGACAGGCTTTAGCTTTAGCAGAAGCATACGGTTCAGATCTACCTAGATTAGAAGCAACTTTAGACGCAAACAACAATAAGTTAAAAGCTAATGTAGGTATAGGCTATGATGCTACAGATGTAATGGCATTTGTAAACATGTCAGGTGATCTAGAGTTTCCTGAAGATGCTAACATATCTCAAGGCGTTGAGAGATTGATGGGTCTACACTATAATGAGGTAGCTAAAGAAGACAATCCAAAAAGTGAGAGTGCTAAGTCTCGTAGCTTTATTCGTGCAGCTATGGCGTTTGACCCACAGATGCAAGCTATGGAAAGAATGGAGTCTATCAAAGGTCCAGGTGGTATGTCTTATGCACAACTTCTTGAGTTAGAAGCAGCAGGATTTGCACCAGAAGATATATATGGTGGTGTAACAAGAGGTGCAGGACC
>Ga0209232_1002025_pt1 | contig 10429 bp, 12 predicted proteins | sample ETNvirenome_2_60_FD_184066 | JGI IMG/M metagenome (GOLD analysis project Ga0209232, IMG submission 184066) | Marine viral communities from the Pacific Ocean - ETNP_2_60 (SPAdes) (version 2) | ecosystem: Environmental > Aquatic > Marine > Oceanic | place: Pacific Ocean | collected 2013-06-22
TACCTTTTTCTTTTGCTAGTTTTGCTAAAGCTATGGCTTCAGGGTTGTTAGTTCCAGTTAATGTTTTTAACATACTTCTGCCACCTTTAACTGCATAATACCCAGCTGTTGTACCTGCTACTCCAAATATTGCTGAATTTGCAAATGCAGCTCCAGCATCGACCAACATTCTTGCAGGAGGAGGCAATTGTTTGTAATCAGCTTCTGATATTTCATTTAAATCTAGTAATGCGTCTGAACCAATATTAGTAGAAAAATTAGCTAAATCATATACAACAGAACCTCCAGCAGCACCTGTAGCACCTAAACCTAAAGAATACATTTCTGTTTGAGCTCCAGTTCTTAGTAAACTTTGTCCCTGATCCGTGATACCTCCACCACCTCCAACACTTTTTGGAGCCATTTGTCTTGCAAACTGAGTAGTTTTAATTGCAGTATTTTCTGCTCTGGCTGCAATTCTAGGAAGTAATCTGCCTACTTTACCAAATCTTTTACCTACAACTCTTGATACTGCTTTATAAAATTTAGAAGATGTTGAAGCAAATTTATTTAATTTAAAATTTTCTTTTCCCTCAGGTGCCATAAACTTATCACTACCTACACCTTTAGCTAAATCTTCAGCTATTTTTTTTCTCATCATAATGTAGGGAGTAAAAGAACCAATTACATCACCTGTTAGTTCGTAATCTGCTCTTTCATTAAATATCTGTCCTAATACAGGTACCTTGACACCTTCCATCGTACCTGCTTCAACTGCTTCATCTTTAATTTTGTTTTTCATATCAGCTTGTTTAGCTGCTTGATAATCAACACCACCTACTACATTTATCACTCCAGCATCAGATGCTTGTCTTAAAGAATCTAACTGTTCAGTATTTAAAGTAGAAAAATCAATTTCTTTTTTATCTATTTTTTCTTGTAACTTTAAAAGTTGTTTACTCATTATTAAGGAGCCTCTTCTTTTAATACATCAAAAAACTGATTTAGAACATTGTTTTTAATTTCTTCTTTGCTTTGTTCAGTAGTTGCTCCTGACCTTTGAACAGCTTTACCTAGTTTTGATGCTAATATCCTGTTATTAGATGTCTCTACATCAGGTATTGAAACAAGATGATCTATACCACTGTCTCGACCACCATAACCTTTATATTCTGCAATCCTGTCTCTTGCGTTTCTAATTAAATCTGTTCTTAAAACCTCGTAAGAATTTATAATTTCTGTACTACCACCAAGTATTTTAAATATCTGCGTTCTTGAAGCAGCATCTTCCACGTCTTTAACTGTTAATCTATCTTCCCTTTTATTTGCATTAGCTAAAATATATTTCATTCTTTGTTCTATAACTAATAATTGAGCTATTTGCTTTGCTGCATCATCTGTTTTATAGTCTTCTTTTATTTTCATATTTTTCATGTATTTATCTATTATACCTTTTCTTCCTTCAAATTTAGGATCGTTAAGTTTCTTTCCTAATTCTACTGCTTCTCTCATATCTGTTCTAAAACGATTCAAAACTCTAGTGTTTTCATCAGCATAATCATTATCTGTTGGGTCAATAGACCTATAAAGCAATATAGATTTTTCAATATCATAATCTGGTCTTTTTTGTGTAAAATCATAATCTTTTCCAGGTACATCATCACCTGTAGAGGTACTCATCATACCTGTAAAATCTGATATAAAACTTTTTAAATTTATAATACTTCTATTAAAAGCAATTTGTGTTCCTACTTTTGCTCCGCCTGAATTTTGTAAACCAAGAACAATGTCAGCATATCTTATTCCCTCATTTAAAGAACTTAAAGCTCCTCTAGCTGTTCTTAATCCTTTTTTATCAATTGATCCAGTAATATCTTCACCAGCTTCAAATTCTTCTGCTAAACCTGGAGTGTTTAACACATCTATTACTTGACCATTTCTAATGAGTTTTGGTCTACCATCATCCTTACCAACACTGTAAACCATATTTTTAACTTCACCAATAGCATTAGGGTCTCTTGATTGTTTGATAATCTTTTTATCACTCAAATTACCTGCTTTGTTTATAGCTTCTTGAATTGTCTTTTCTCTTTCTGCATTTAATTTAATTAATTCTAAATTATAATTCAAAAAGCTGCTATCAAGAGCTGTATTAGCAGTTTCTAATCTTTGAGCTTGAGCAATGTTCATTTCTAAAGCAGTTCTTTGTGCTTGGTCTAAATTTTCTAAAGCTGCTTTCTCGTATTGCATAAATTGTTGCGCAATAGCTTGATTTTCTTGTTTTTCAGATGCTGCTAATGCTTGTAAATCATTTGCAAAAGGCATACTTGCTTTTGACACTGCATCTATTGCACCAGCAATACCTCCTTGTGTAGAAGTGCCTTGCATCAAACTTAAACCCCATTTTAACATCGTGACATTTTTAAGTGTTTCATCTCCATCACCAACTCTTTCTTCATATTCTTTTTTATATTGATCAAAAGTTTTAATTTTAGATGCTTGAGTTTGTATTAAATCTTGATAATCTTTTATTGCTTTATCAGAACGAGCATAATCTGTTTTTTTAACTCTAAGTTTTTCAAATAAAGCTCCTACATCACCAGTATTTAAATCTGTATACCTTGGTTTATTTATAACACTTTTAGCAGCTTTATCTGCCTCATTTAAAGTTTTATCTAATTCAACCCCATCTGTAGCATCAGGGTCCACAGTAGGTTTACCTATTACTTTTTCTGCTTCTTTTGAGACTTTAATTGTTTCTTCTTGTTGTTTTTCTGTTTTAATTATAGGTTCTTCTCCAGTAATAGTTTCTTGATTTTTTGAACTTTGTACAGGGTCTTTAGCATTTTCTAAAGCGATTTGTAGACTATTTATAACATCCCTTGATGCTCCTCTACCTCCTGGATACGCACTTAAAAAATCATTCATTATCTTTTTTTCATCATCATTCATGGTGTCTGTTAATTTACTAAACTCAACAGCTTGGTCTTTAGGTACAGGAGGAGCAAGTTCAACTTCTCTTGGACCACCTAACAATACATCTCCTGCAACTGCTGGTATTTGTGCTCTTTCTATTCTTCTTCCAAATTCTGTTTTTGGTGGCATTCTAGTTCCTAAATTAGCTGATCTTGCCATTTGATAACCTCTTCTACCAAACTGAAAAGCACCTAAACCATAAGTTGCGCCTATGGCCTTATCAAATAAAGTAGCCTCTGGATCCGTAAAAGCATCAGCTGCTGCACCTGCTTCAATACCACCTAAACCTAAATTTATTGCTGCTTCTCTTCTTTGTGATGCAGTGGTTCTCATACCAGGACCTACACCAGGAAATGTTTTTTCTACTTGTGTACCAACACCAGGTAGTTGTCTAAGGCCTCTTCCTATTTTAGCTATACCCCTACCAAGATAAGGTGCAGATGCTCGTATTGCTGCTGGTAAAAAAGCTAATAAACCAGCCATTACACTCTTTCCATGTTTACATCTAACTGGCTATAATCTACCATCATATATCCATACTTACTTCTTGATACTGCTGATGGTTTTATTTTCTCTACTTCTTGAGCCATCACACCAGTATACTTTTGTGGAGACCAATTGTATTCAAACTCATAAATGTTGTAACCAGATTTAGATACAGATTTGTGTTTAATTTTTTTCTTTAATCTTCTGTCTGATGTTTGACCAGCAGTTCCAGTTTTTTGACCTGGTTGCATCATTTGATATGCACTATAAGCCGTGACTCCTGTTCCAAGAGCCTGAGCAAATGGGTTTGTTCCTGGACCTGTTGTTTGTGTGATAGTTGATGCAGCAGTTGGTAATGTGGTCATAATACCTTTTGCAAACTCCATTCTTTGGAATGGTTCATATTGTCTAGCTACTTCAGTTTGTCTTTGAGCAGCTAAAGCTCTATCTGCTATTTGTCTTTGTAGTCCACCAGCTTGACCTAGTTGAGCTATATCAGCTTGTTGCATTGCTTGTTGTTGAGCTCCAGCTCCAAGTAATTTACTACCTGTACTTAATGCAGCATCTGTTTGAAACTTTTGTTGTGCTTGTGCAGCACCAAGAGCTGTTTGAAAACCACTTGCTTGTAGTTGACCAATAGTTCCTAATCTTCTATTTTCTAATTCTGCTTGAGCCACACCTTCTCTACCTCCACCAAATGCGCCAGATTGTATAGCTTGTGCACTTAATTGATTTTCTTTCATAGCTGCTTGTCTATTGACTTCATCTACAACATACCTTTGATAAGGATTCATAAAGGCATCAATATCAGGTTGTTGTGCAGCTAAAAGATTACCACTTAGTATAGATGCAATACCAGCTGTTGCAGTATTTTGACCTTGTCCTGTTTGACCTGCCATTTGAAAAGCTTGTTGTTCTAAAGGTGCAGGACCAGCTACTTGATATTCTGGTACCTCTAAAGGTTCTTTAGCTAATTGAATTGCTTCATCATAAAGAGCAAGTTTTCTTGATTCAATTCCTGGAGCTTCTCTTTGAATTGATGTTTGTGTCCCAGTTGGGTTTTGTGCTGGTGCTGGTGCTGGAGAACCACCTCCTCCGAATAAATTCATTTAATATCCTTTCGCATTAAAACACATTGTTTTTTAAAACCAGGTAATACTTTTAACCATCCTTCTCTACCTAAAATATCTATTGCATTGAAATGTCTAGTTCTTGCAAAATCTTCAATATCAGTAAATATTTCTTTCATATCCTCCATATCACCACCTCCTAATGCAATACGTAAAGTATTTTTTATTTTGATACAAACTGCTGCACTTTTGTTTTTGGTAAATAAAAAACATGAATGTCCTTTGATTCCTTTTTCTAAATCTTCTTTTGTGAACCCTTCTCCCATTTGAGCAGCAGGTTCTAAAACTGCCCATATATCATCTGTTAAAACCATTAGGTCACCAGATCATATATTCTCTTCAATTGGTCTTGTTGTCCGTAAAAAAACTTTGCACCTTTTGCTCTCATTTCTTTAAAATCTTTTGGGTCAGCTCCTTGCATAATACCAGCTCCTAATATTGCATCAGCACGACTTACAAACTCACCATCTGCTAATTGTGCTAACATTGTATCTTTATCTTTATCTGCTATGTCTGTTGCATCTTCTATATAACCTTCTGCTCTAACATAATTATTTGTATCTTTTTCATCATGGTCTAATTTACTAGGTAAATAACTTACACCCCCTTCTTTATAAGAAGGTATATTTTCAACGATACCACCTTTAGCATAAGAATATACTTCGTTAGGTTGATTGTAATTGTATAAATCTGCTGTTTGTTGTGGTGGTCCGTAATCAAATCTTTGTCCTAAACCTTCTACGTTTTCTCTTTGTTTTAAATATTCAGCATCATATTCACTTTCGTTAAATAAATCTCCTACTGGTTTAGGCTCAAATGGTTTTGGTGCTGTTGCTAAACCAGCAACACCTGCTCCTAAGGCTACTTTACTACCAACAGACAACCCTTTTAAAGTAGGAGCTAAACCGACACTAGCTGGACCAACACCTGCTGCGGTCGGAGGACCTGCGGCAGCTATACCTGATAGACCACCTCCAAAAGTGGAAGGAAAAGCATATCCTGCACCCGCACCTAATGCTCCACCGATAAGTGCACTTTTTAACATGTCTCTATTTGATCCACCTTGTGACTTTGAATATAAAGCACCTAACCCTGCACCTATTGCCATTGCTAAAACTGGAAACGCCATATAAAACTCCTATAGTATTTATACCTATAGTCTAACTGTTTTTATCTTGTCTATCAAGACCTACAGGTATCATTTCGTCTATTAGTCTGCCAGTAAACTGATATTCACCAACATGTGTAATATATTCTGTTACTAAAGCATAACACTTACCACCTATATTAGTCCATAACCTAGAGAAAGCAAAGTCTTCACCATAGTATTTTTTCTCTTTCTCATCGTAAAAAGTGTCAAAAAAGTTATATAAATTTGGTTTTAATGTCTTGACATCATCTATAACTGTTTCTTGTTTAATTGTTTTTTCTGGATAAGCTTTAATCATTTTGTCTAAAGCTTCTCTTTTTAATAACATACAACCTGTTGGAGAAAAGTTTAATTCAATCATTTCATCTACAAAGTTTATATCATCTTCTTCATCTTTAATTTTAACAGGAAACATATTACCACTTGTACTAGCTTGCAGTTCATCCATATTCTGCAAGTCTTTGTTTTTCTTAAAGACCTTGTCCCATTGTATTATTTTCATAGGATAAGGTATGCTTATAATATCAACATCTTTTTCAATCATTTTAAATATAGAATCCGAATAAAACAAAATATCACTATCTATAAATAACAAGTGGGTAAAATCAGAACTTAAAAAATGTGATACACATAAATTACGACCAGCTGTTACTAAAGAAGATTTCATTAACTGTACTTGAAACAATACACCTTTTTCAAAACAAGCTGTTTGTAGTTTTATGATAGACTGCATATAGTGAATAGAAACATTACTATGAACAGGAGTAGCTACAAATAATTTAACGTCTTTCATTTACAATACCTTGTAAAAAATTAGTCCATTCTATTTTTTTCTTATCCCAACTATAAAATCTTTTAACAAAGTCTTGTTGCATTTGTAAATGCTTAAACACCTCTGGCTCATGAATCGTGGATACTGCATGTCGAATAGCATCAGCAAATAACGTGGATAGTCTACGATAGTCTTTATTGTAAGTAACATAAGCAGGAAACTCGGAACAAGTTTCATATAAAGCTCCGTAATTTGTTACAATACAATACAATCCAGCAGCCATTGCTTCAAGAGCTGCATTACAACTTGTTTCTTCCCATATACTTGGATAAGCAAACATATGATAACGATACATATACTTTTGTATAAACGAATGTTCTCTATATCCTATGTAATTAACATTTTCTAAATTTCTTGCTTGTTCATATAAAGGTTCATAGGTAGCTTCATTTTTATCTGCAAACTCCTGTCCATATATTTTACAACTACTATAAATATCTACATGTACTTTGCAGTCTTTTAATTGTTGCATAGCTCCAAGTAATACATTTAAACCTCTCCAAGGTGTTACATGAAATAACATACGAACCATATCACCTTCTTTAAATTGAGTTCTTACAGGAAAGTTGTTAACACCATTTTTTATTACATGACATTTATGAGTTGGTATATCAAAACGATACCTATACTTTTCATAATTCCAATGACTGTTAAAAATATACCAATCATATTTATTATGATTAGTTTTATCTTCAAACCAAGGATATATGTTAGGTTGATCGTGACTATTCTTTTGCCATAAAATATTTACTTTATCTTTACTTAGATTTATTTTACCTGGAATAGAAGTGCATATTTGAAATTTATTAAGTAGAGTATCATCAACATAATGTGATAACAGTCGGTGTTGTATTTCTGTACCACCTTGTGGTATCATCTTCCATACTCTAATAACAATTCTTCACCTTTTTTAATTTTTCTCATAGTAACCACTTTGTAAACAAGATAATCATCCCAGTCTAAATCTACAAATAAACAACAATTAGGATTACTGTTATGATTAATAAAACCACCCATCGGAGTTCTTAAGTAACCATGAATAATAGGTATCTTAATATGACTCATACCTAAATCGTATTTTTTTGGAATATCAGTTTTTGCAAAAATACCATGACCATGAGTATTGCTGACCCCTATCATCAATTCTTCTGGTAAAGGATTATAATAAAATCTATCGTATTTAATTTTCATCTTTAGTTTTACTTACTAAAGACAAGGCCTCTGGAGGAACTATGATATTGACATCACATGCTATATCTTCTTGTTTTGTGTCAGTATTAGGATTGTCTACATCGTGTTGGGCATCTTCTTTGGTCTTATAAATCATATTAGTTTTTTTATTTCTATAAGTCTCTTGACTTTCACATTGTATAGTTTTCATATAAATAATATCCTACAAATACTAGAATAAATCAAGTATTAACTAAACCAAGAAACAATACTATATCTAGTTCCAGAGATAACTGGCTCAACAGAATGAGGGTACATAAAATTACTAGGAAACATAATTAAATCTCCTTTATTTAAATAAACTTTACTATATGGTTTATGATTGTTTGGATAATAAAACATTAACTCCCCACCTTCATAATCTCTATTTAAATTTATAATAAAAGAAATGTGTCTATTTACTTTATGATAAGCATCTATATGCCTTTTATAAAAATTACCTTTTACATATTTTAATAAATTTATTGACTCTAATTTCATTTCTTGATGTAAAGACGGAAATATTTTTTGATAGTTTTTCAAAGCTTTTTGACAACATTCAAATATAATTTTTTTATATAACATATCTTGGTCTTTTCTCTCATCAAGACCATAGTTATATACATTACGATATGCAGTATCTTCTACTTCTTTATTATTACTTAATAGAGTAGCCTTTTGTTTACAAGATAACTCTATGTATTCTGATAAGTTTTCACAAAATTTATCATCTAAAGATTTTTCTATTTTTAAAATAGCAGAACTTATTTTATCCATTTTCTTGAGAACGATCAACTAAAGCATAACTTATAAGGCCTTGTATTTTACTACTACCTGTAGCTGCTTGTACAGTTATAGCATCACCTGCTTCTAAATTTAATCCTTGAGGTGAGGCATTTACCTGAGCTTTGGCCGCCACGTCATCTCTAAAAAATTCATACTCAGTATTAGAATCTGATGAATCAACAAAATTCATATTAACTAATATAGCTGATGACGCATCATTGTTAGCTAAATAAATACTTTTGATTATAACTGTTCCACTAGCAGGACATGTGAACACTGTAGTTTTACTTGTATCCGTCTGTTTAAAACCTTGATTTTTATATTGTATTGTCATGATAAAAAATACTCAAAAGCTTGTTGATCATTTTTAATTTCTTGTTGGTAACTAAAATTTAATTTTTGTATAATTTGAGTAAGAGCTAAATTAATTAATCTTTGATTTTCTATATTATACTCTTCTTTTGGTTCTGGAATAAATGTATTTATTTTAGCCACGTTTCTTACCTTTCTTTTTATCAGGTTCTTTTCTAATAGCTCTATATATTATATCAGGTGGTGCCGTAAAATAACAGAACTCTTTTATTGTCAATAACTTAAATGATTTTTGTTTATTTAAACCCCATCTAAAATCTTTAGCATTTTTTTCTATCATCTCTGAATAGAATTTGTACTGTTGAGGCCATTCGTTTTTTGTAAATTTCCATATTTTTTTAGCATCTAAAACTATAGCATATGGATTTGATGTGTGATCGCTTTTCCAAATATTTTCATCATCAAGACTAACAATGTTTTTTATATCCATACATTAACGCCTACCATCAGGTTGTACATCAGCTCTAAAAGTACCATACCTCCAATCCTCGTCAGTAGTAATATTTTCTATTTTTAAATTTACTGCTCTTGCTCTTGCTCTAGTATCTACTTTTTGAGTTGATGAGTTTACAGTAAATGGTCCTAAAGTGCTACTAGCTTCCGTGTCACTTGGAAAGTCCTTAAGGTTTATAGTAACTTTTGCATTCCCATTTAAAGCTCTAAAGTCAGGAACAAACCTTCTTATTTTCATAAAAAATTCACCAGTTGCTACTACTCCATCTCCTTGTCCTTGTACTTCAAAATCTCCACTTTGTATAGTTCCCACTATTGCAGTTTTAGTACCATCAGAGTTTACTTGGTTATTACCTTTTTCATGAGCATATAAAGTTGTAGCTCCATTTGTTGATGTTGCACCTTGTATAATAGGAAAAGAGGGTATACCTGCTGTATTGTAATCTGTTGCATAGGGATTATCAAAAATAGTTTTATCATAATATGTTGTTCTAGCTAAAGAACCTATTGTCCATAAACCCTCTGCATAATTATAAGTTACCACTCTATCTATTTGTGTAGTTGTAGATTTTGGATAAAACCAATTTATTTCACTAAACAAAGAATTATAACCAGCATAGACAACATCTGCTGCATCAAAATTTATACCTAAATCATCTGTGTCTTGTGTTGTAAAAACAAAGTCTTCAACAGAACAAGGTATTTTTTTTACTGTACCATCAAACAAATAAAAACCTCCTGCTCTTCCCATCCAGTACACTACACCATTTACAGCAACCATTGCATGTTGTGATATTAAGCCACAGTTTGCTCCAACTTGTTGTATACCAAATGTAAAAGGTGGACCTACAAATTGCATTGTATAAGCAGATGTATCTGTAAGTATTAAAATGAAACTACCAGCATTTACTGCACCTACTATTTTTGTACCACTATCTATTCTAAATGTTCCTGCTGTATTTACAGATGTTGGTGTGTAATCAGAAAAGTTTTCTTGATCTGCAAAACGGATAAACATTTTATCTTGAGAACTTGTACCAATTGTAGTTTCTGTTC
>Ga0209232_1002026_pt1 | contig 10428 bp, 15 predicted proteins | sample ETNvirenome_2_60_FD_184066 | JGI IMG/M metagenome (GOLD analysis project Ga0209232, IMG submission 184066) | Marine viral communities from the Pacific Ocean - ETNP_2_60 (SPAdes) (version 2) | ecosystem: Environmental > Aquatic > Marine > Oceanic | place: Pacific Ocean | collected 2013-06-22
GGCATATAGCCATTAAGTGTATATTCTACATAAATGTCATTAATAGGATTAATAACCTTCACATTGTCAGAATAATAACCTTCCTCGATTGCCCACCGAACAAGTTTTTCTTCTAATATCCAAAAGTTATTACTTTCATGGGTATCTCTTTCCAAGTCTAATTCCCATTTAAAAGTCTCATGATCATTACCCATATAATCTTTTGTTGGTTGTTTGTTACCACGGATAAAATAAAAATTATCTTTTTTAATATCAAAGTCTTTTTTATCAGAATAGATATATAAATATTCTTTACCAAATTCAAAAGTATATCCTAAAGTATAACCAAAACGATCTTTTAAAGTATCAACAATATCTTTATTGTCAGATAAGTTAAACATATGTCTATAAATCATCATTACACATTCTCCCCTTTAATAACCTAGTTTGTTAATTTCTTTTTTTTCTTTAGATGTAGTAAGTTCTTTACTCCAATAACCATCATCTAAAATTTCATATATTCCACCAAACCAACGTTCATTATTATAAAGAATATCAGTCTCATGGTGGTAATACCCATGTTCACCCGACTTAATCATATCTATTGCCTGCTCTTTACTTTCAGCAGTTACTTTATAATCATCATAAGCGGTATGATGAAATCTAATAATATATTCTTTAGTCATATTCAGTTCTCCAAAAAAAATTAAGTTATATTTAACATATATATCTATATGAAATATATTACAAGTATTAATTTAAATTATTTTACATATAATATTCTTCTTGCTTGACTTTCAGTTAAACCAAAGTGTTCTGCAACGTCATTGATACCAAACTTACGTTTAGTTTTTCTTTCCATATGAATACCCGTAATCTCCTCACTCATGACTCTACCCTTATTCTTTTTAAAATATTCTTTAATCTCTTGTATTTTTTCATCACTAAATTTTGTCATACTAAACTCCTAATTAAATTAATGTAGACAATCTACAGATTTTGGTAACTGAATTTAAGCAACCCACCATTATGCACCGAACAAATTATATGAATTAAACTATATCCACGGGGTATAAAATGTTCAGTGATCTGTAGTATTGCGACCTGCCTACAAGCCGACGCGAGGAGTGGTTGCCCCCGAAACCCGAACAAAAATCCAGGGGCTAATAGCCCCGCGGATCTTCGTATTGTTCTTTTTCTTCATCACTAGCACAACCTACACATACGTGTTTCCCATTCTTATCAGTAAAAGCAACATAATCAGCTTTACTATAATCATGACAATCTCTACATTGATAGCCAACCTTGGGTAAATTTTGTTTCTTTTGTAATCTTTTAAGGTATCGTGATAAATATATAATAACTCCCACATTTACTCCTCTACTTTTGTTAAATACTTTTCATTATCTTCGTCAATAACTTCGCCTACCCAACTAAAATCAAGTTTACCGCTATCATCAGTGTACAATATTGGTTTACCATTTTTATCTTCTATAACATCTCCATTATCATCATATTTACAAAATGTTATATCCCATACACCATAGTTCATTATTCATTCTCCTTTTTTTCATCTAATATTTTTAAAGCAACATCAGCATTAGGTAAAAACAAATACCTTTTGCTCTTGAAAGATTTATCACCCATCATATCATTAACGAACATACATAAATCCCAACTATTGAAAGACTTAATTTTCATAGTCTCATAATCTATCACATGAATATCATCTTTATTATACATCAATAACTCCCTCTATTTTCTTTTTTAATGGATTTTTGTCCGATTGTAATTTACCGATAGGTGGTAGTTTTAATTCACGACCTTGTTGACCTTTTTTCTTACCGCCCACATACCTATCTTTACCAACTTTTATCTTGACGTTTTTAAAACCAAGTTTTTCATAATAGTCTATAAGTCTATTAGTCTTTAACTTCATAAGAGAATTATATGTTGGAAAGTTAATAACGTCAGTATTATCAAAAGATAATATAGAATTACGACCTGCTAAGTTTTGAACATAATCAACAGTATCATTATATTCATCTAGTAATATATCTTTATTATCTCCATAATCGGGGCAAAAACCATCTATACCAAGATTTTCCCAATATAAAGTTTGTGATACCTTACGTTTTTTAATCCTACGTTTTTTCTTCTCTTCTTCTTCTTCATCAATAATATGTCTAATATTATTCATCAGTATCTTCCTCTTCACTTGGGTTTTTAAAAAAAACAACAACACATTCTACTTCATCATTATTTTTAAGTTCTTCTAATGATATTAAAGTATTTTCATAAGCCCAATTTTTATGACCTAGCATACCATCACAAGCATAATCTAAATAATCACTTCTAAATTTCATATTCATAACTCCTTTATAATAATAATATGTATTATAATTCATATTGCAAGTAAAAAAAATTACTTTTTATTGCCACTAAAATACTTCAATCTATAACCACTATTACTTGGTCTATCTTGAATAATATTAGTATGTACATGGTGGCAATGCGACCAACCCAAAGAATTGTATAAATGAGCAGTGTCTAAACCAAAGTCTTTGTAACCCTCAAGAATAGATTGAAAATAACCTCTAGAAGGTGGGGCAAAACTTGTTCTGTTCATAGTATAAGTCATCATACCCATAATCTCTATTTTGCCATATAAGTTTGGAAAACCCTCATACAAGTCTAATGCCTGCTCACATTCTTCTGTAATCTCCCATAAACCCACGGGTAACATATCATGATTATTGGTTGACGGTTGAATGTCTGCAACACCACGAAATACTAACTTCCAATTTGGAATATATAAACTACCTAACTGTTTTGCATTAGGACAACGAAAAGCCATCTGGCTAAGATTTAAGTTGCTACCGTATGCGATATATAATTTTGTCATTCTTTACTCCTGTAATTAATAATTTAATACTACATGGGAAAATCCCATAAGTAAATAATAATTATAAAAAAAGATTTTACAAGCAAAAAAAATAATTTATTGTAAAAAAATAAATTTCCTCCACACTTAACCAGCAGTTACTTCTGCTGGTTTTTTTTCAGGTACTGCAGTAGGAACTTTGTTCGGCCTGGAGCCTTCATGAGATGAGTCTTCATGGGATAAATGTTCGGGTTTATATATTATCTCTAGCAGTCGTTGCTTCATATTCACCCCGACTCATCACCCCGACCGTCGTGCCAAGCCACTTCCTCCCACCAGCAGTGCTAAAGCTAAACTTGTCTATACGATTCTCGGTTATAAGTTCCCGAACAATTCCATCTAACACCCGCTGAGATAAATTGTTCAGGGCATCAGGAGCATCAGCATCAGTCATACGATTCGTTAGAGAATCAGCACCTCCTTGTTGCGATAAAGCTCTACCTTCCCGTTCACACCGAGCTATCCACTCGTACAGGGCAGTCTTTCTGTTATCCCGATTAGTTCCCATGTTCAGTTGTTCAATATCTTCACTCCGATCAACCAGCAGTCCAGTGTTTAAATCCCGAACAAATTTACGCACCTGTCTTTTTGCAACCCCGTTCGACTTGACAACCGCCCCGTCAAAGCACCGATTACGCTGATATTCTATGTTCAGTTCCTTACACTGGCGTTTGGCAGACTTCTCATCTACCTGCCACAACGCAAAAGCACAACGCACACCGTCTACAAGGGCAGAAGTACCCCGAATAAGATTTCTGGCTTGTTCTGGTGTTGATATGACGGCATCATCTTTAACCTTGGTCATATGGTGACACATCATCACTGAAGCTCCAGTTTCCGAACCTATTTTCGACATTAGCCCCGTTAAAGCTGCTCCCGCTGCTGGATCAGAGTTCACATCTGCGTGAACAAAAGACGCTAAAGGATCGAATATAATTAACTTTAAGTTATTTATTTGTAATATTTGTTCGTATATACGCTCAAACTCAGCAGAAGTTGTGAACTCCCCGTGAACATTTTGCAATACTGGAAACACACCTCCTGCGTTAGGCAAAGCAACAACCCGAAGCTCATGATAATAATTAGCCCGATCATTGTTCGGGTCTAAACGCTGGATTCGTCGGTGCATCTCTGCTTCATCATCTTCTGCTGTAAATATAACTACATTCCCGAACTCTGTTACATTCGCCCCAAAGGAACTGGTCATAGAAGCCCCCGAAGCCACCTTCATAGCCAAATCTAACGTCAACATACCCTTGCCCGCATCACCCGCTGCGGATAAAATTATAGGTACCCCGAGCGGAAATGTTGCGTCCACGATAAATTTTTGTTCGGGTGCAACGCCAGTGAATCTGGAAACCAGCATACTATCGTCCAGCAGATTTATGTTATGTTTGGTGACATTGTTCGGAGTATTGAGAAAAGTATTTATATCAAAACCTTCAGCTATAGCATCATCTGCATCCCACCTCTCAGGCTTACCCCGAGGAAGAGTAAGCATCTTAACGGATTTAACATTAGCCTTGAGTGATAGCTCTTGCACAAGCTCAGCCAAACGCCTGCCTGCTGTATCATTATCAGCCCATAAGATAAGTTCTTTGCCCTGTAAAGGAGAGAAATCATATTGTGACGCTGACTTCTTTGTAAGCATACCCGCTCCACCCATAGTACAAGTAGCAGTATAACCTAAGTTGTTGAGTGCATCTGCACACTTCTCACCTTCTACCCAGATAATAGTATCAGAAGCTAAAATGTTCGGGATATTATACAACGGTCTGACATCAGGCATACGAGGATACGGGTGGTCGCCAGTGAACTGCCTGAACTCCTTCTTAGGTTTACCGTGCGTATCCAGTATAGGATTACCTGAACTATCCCGAACAAGATATTTACGCACAGCACATATAACCTGACCTTCAGCATTTTTGTATAAATATTCCGAATCATACGGTGTTTGCCTGTTAATCTGGACTTTTACTGGATTCTCAGCAGGCTGCTGGCGAACAAAGTTTCTTTCTTCACCCAGGTAATCTGCGAACATTTCTTTGATTTCAGGTAGATTCATACCACGACCTTCAATAAGTATCTTAACAATACCCCCGACACCAGTGCTTCCATTAAAGTCCTGACCCTTCATAAAGAAAGGACTGTTAGGATTTATGTCTATTTTTAATGATTTACCTGCTTCTCCCTGTAAAGACCCGATAGTGAACAAATCACCCTTTACTTCACCGTGTGGAAAAGTCTGCCGAAGAATGTCAATCTGCACCTGATTAGGTACTTTCTTAGATATTTCATTTACTAAATCTTTTGCATTAACACTATATTTTGTGTTGTCAAAAGGAACGATACGCATTATATTGTACTCCTATAGTCATTACACCTTAACCCGAGCAACGCCAAAATTGTTCGGGTTTTTTTTAATCCCAGCAGGTACTCCTGAACTCACAATTTTTACATAAAAAGTAATCAGAGTCCATAGCAACACGAGGTAATATCTCATCATGTTGAACTGCTTTTAATATTTCAACTGCTTTATCACTTGTTTTTTGAGCAAGTTCTTTATCAAAATCAACAAACTCATAGTATATGTCACAAGTGTTTTTATTTATTACCGTAAACAATGCAGGGTTTTCTGTTAAATCCATGTACGCTTGATACAATGCAATTTGTGATGCGTATGTTAAGTTAACTTGCCTGACACCTTTCCGAACAAATTCATTGAAGCTCCTGTCATTTGCAGATTTACATTCCCATAGCATGGGATATTTAAAATCATCTGATCCACCGCATATAACACCATCAATATGACCCCGAATCTGATCATCTGCTATTGAGAAACCAAATTGTTCGCCATTTTTATCAGTGCTTTTTAAATCAAAGCCAGCATTGTATATCCAACCATGAGCCATATCTTCAATCACATGACCAAACTGAAAGATGCGTAGGAGCTTTGCAGAAAACTCTTTATCTTTATCTGCCTTTTTACCCATATATCTATACTGTATCTTGCGTGAACAAGCGTCTCCGAGAGATGAAGCACCTAAATATTTTCTAGGCTCTTGATCTTTTTGTTTATCAAGTATCGCTTGATCTATCTTTTTCTTTATTTTCTGGCTTATTTCTTCCGAATGGGAACTCCGCTGCTTTATCCCCGACGTTGAATTTGAGCCAGATTGCTGCCAAATAAGTTTCGTTAACGTCATCTGCTATATCCTTCATTTGTTGAATACTTGAAATTAAATACAATACATCTTGTTCGTCCAGCTCTGTAAATCTTTTATTCCAACCTACTTGACCGAACAATTTTCCTGCTTTGACTAATGAATCGTAAGACAATCTTCTTTCCAATCTGTTATTATTTTATTTTTTCTTTTCTTTTTGTTGCTCATAGTCAATGAAGCAACAACATAACCCTCATGTATAGCCATAGCACTAGCGTAATTACAACTGTCAAACAAATAACCTTTTTTATTTATTTCTTTTTTAATCCCGTTCAAAAGTTGTTTACGATCCAATACACGGTACTCAAGAGGTGTGTAAAAGCCCACTTCTTTCACCTCTTCTTCACAATCTAGTATCATATTAAGTTCTATTAGTGGCATTTATGCTCTTCCTGAAATTCTGTTTAAATATTCTAATCTTTCTCTTCTTATTCTTTCTGACTTTTCTCTTATTTTAATTTCTTTTTGATTCTTATAAATAAGATAATCAACTTCTTTTTGATTAAATAAGTAATTTATAAGACAAGCCGCTTTATATTTTGTCCAAGAAAAATCAAAAGGATTAATTCTATAACCTTTTCTAATCAATATGCTTTTTTGTTTTTCACTTACCTCTTGATTTAACCAACGCTTATTCTTTTTAGCGTTACTATTACTCTCAATCCTTCTCAGAAAGTCGTCAGCAGATGCAATAGCTTGTTTCTTAGTTCCTACACTAACTACTCTTAATCTATCATTTCTAGGCTTTGTAAACCCAAAAAAAGTATCATGTAAATTTACAACCATAGCAAAACCATTAAATCCTGATGCCATCAAACATTTATCAGTGTCAAAAACCCGAATCCAACGAAACGGAGAGCGATCAATAAGTTCTACCTCTGTCATATTAAATTCTTTGAGCTTCTTTTCTTCTTCTTTGGCAAAGTCATGACCACAAATAGGACATTCACGAACACCTAAAGGAACTATTGAATTACACTCAGGACATTGCTTTTGTGGTGCTTGACCATTATCATTTGATGCAACGTCATCTAAATTAACTTCTTCATCTAACTTACCATGAGTTAATATTGATGTTCCAAAATCTAAAACTATACAGTCAGTTTTAATTATGTTCGGGTATTCACCTGGATCAATGGTTCGTAATCCACGCCCAATCATTTGCACCATAGTTGATTTATACGAACAAGGTCTTGTTAAAATAATACAAGATACAGGTGGTGAGTCGAAACCCTCAGTTAACACCGCTACATTGATAACAACCTGCAAATCACCATTCGATAAACTTTGCAGCATATTAACCCGAACATCTTTCTTTGTGTCACCTGTGAGAACCTCTGCCCGAACACCTTGTTTTACAAACTCATCACACAAGTCCTTGGCATGGTTCTTTGTGGAACAGAAAACAACTGTTTTACGGTCTGATGCTTTTTCATGCCATTCGTTAACAACCCGTTCATTAATAGGTCTTTTGTTCATGATACGAGCTACCTCGTCCATGTTAAATTCATCAATCGTTTTTCTAACTTGACTAAGTTCTTTTTGCACTCCGACATTAATTACAAATGTTTTAGGCGATACAAGAAAACCTTCGCGTATAAGTGTTGCTATCTCTATTTGGTGTGAACAATTAGAAAAAACCTGTTTTAAACCCTTGCCATCACCCCGATTAGGAGTAGCCGTGAACCCTGCTATCCTAACATTTGGATTAATTTCTTTTGATTCTTTTATTATATTTAACCAAGAATTTGCTATAGTATGGTGGCTCTCATCAATAATAATTAGATTAACCCGCTGCATACTCGATAAATTGTTCGGCCTTGATAGCGTTTGTACCATGGCAAACACTACATCACCTGACCAATCTTTCTCATCAGCATTTAAAATACTCGTTGATATATTAGGATTTATCTTTTTAAACTTGTCCATATTTTGGTTAACAAGTTCATCACGGTGTTGAAGCACCAATACTTTATTGTTTTCCTTGTGCATCTTACCTATTAAAGACGATAGCATAATAGTTTTACCTGCACCCGTTGGTGCAACAACTATTGTATTTTTATGTTTGTTTAATGATTTAATAGCAGAGTTTACTGCCACATCTTGATATGGTCTAAGTATCATTCCATCTCTCTTCTATAAAATATATGGTCGTTAATACGAACCGTTTTTGTAAACTGATATGACCAACTTGGTTGTACATAATACGCATGATAGTGAGTAGCACCGTTTGTTGTATCATACAGATAGCCTTTCATTGTGGCTTCAGCTATATCAATAGCAAAACCCCATGCCATAATATCATTTACAGTTTCGGGTTTACCGTCGCACCAAAAGCTAAATTGACATTTATCTCTGATAGGAATGTTTTGATTCCAAGAATAGTAATAGCCTTGCTTAACTACATCACAAACATTATCGGGGTATCTATAATCCCCGACTCTATTCACGACAACTTGAGCAACCGCCACTTGCCCCACCATAGGCTCACCTCTCGCTTCAAAGTAAATAGCCATGGCTAGACACATAATTGATTCAATCATTTTATCCTCCCGATTGTGGCGGGGAGTTTTGCGTCCTATGTACTCCCCAAACATAGTCCTAACGCACTACAAGGTGTTGACGCTAGAAATCTTAGAAACTTATTGTTTAGCCCAATCGGGTGTTGGATTAGAAGTCGGTTGTTGCACTTGCTGAATCTGTGGTTCAGTAGGCAAATCAGAAAGTATATAATCTGTTTGACCAGGTGTTAAAGGTGCAATCAATGAGTTCTTATCACCGTAACCATTAGTGCCTTTTTCAATACCAATTCTAATACATAAATTCATACCGTTTAAATCTTCAATAGAATTTATTTGTCTCTTAGCATTTGCTTCAGGCGACATATCATCAGTACGGATTTGACGGGCACTTTCTAAAATTGAACGCATGGTACGCAAGCCAATCTGTTTGGCTTGTGGCATACCACCCTCGGCAATCTTATCGCCATCAACAAACAATTTGTGCCATAATTTACGTCCTTTGTGTTTACCGCTTGTAATAGTAAACTCAATAGGCAACCATTTTGCTTTTGTTGTAGCACTTGCACGAAAAAAATTACCTTGACCAAACTCGGGTATCTCAATCTGACCATCTTCTATCTTTAAAGTTACCCTTGCAACAGTATTTGCAGGTATAAGTTCTAGTGGTTCTAATCCCTTATCGGGTTCTACGTCATTAAAATTAAGCATTTACCTCTCCATTATTTTTATTTAATAAACTAAAAGTTAACAAACGATCCTCTGCCTTAGTGTTACCTGACATCTTTTTTAACAGATTACCTAAGTGAGGTGGTTCTAACAAATCTAAACAACCCGATCTATCCTTTGCAGGATAATTCCATTCGTTTAGAGTATGACATACAAACGCACGGTATGGTGGAGTGTTTTCATCACCTGGCATTATTGCCATAGTAATAACTTCGTCCACAATCCCTGGTAGTTCACGACCCGTCTTAGAGCCTTCTATTTGTAAATCATGTATTGGTCTACCGTAGTCGTCTGTGCGACTATCTAGTATACCAACAAATACAACATTCTTATCTCTAATATGTTGCAAATGCGTTAGCCAAGCCATCATTTCACGACCTTGCATACCGTAGGCGGCTCGAGTATCGAGCCTGCCGTTAGAAGTTTTACAATCGGGTTGGCTTTGACACCATTGAAAACACAACCTACCTGCTACAGTAATACTATCAATAAATATACTGTCATATTTTGCCAACCATTCTTGCGGATTGCCCTTTTCTTTGCAGAGTTGCTCATAGTGTGCTTTAGAATAGACTTGATCATCATTCAAAGCAGGATTGCTACCACCAATATAACAAGCAAAATCACGACATTCTTGCCATGTTCTAGGGCGGATAACATCTATAGGCCACCCTTGTATTGCGGCATCTCCTGCTTCTAAATCCATAAACAAAGTTTTTTCTGAGTCCATTGTGCGAACCAAGCTAGTCTTACCGACACCACTTGGTCCACCAATAACGATTTTATGACCTCTTTCTTCTGCCATTCTTTCGTCGGCTGATATTATTTTTAACATTATTCTTCTCCCTCAAATGTTACTTTTACACCCTGCAACGAAACAGTGCGAAACTTTTTAAGTTCGTGCTGAATAGCAGGCAAAGCATTAGAATATTTCGACTCAGGCACGGTAACAGATACCTTAGATAAGTGATCTGCATCCTCTGGTTTTAAAGTATTAAGATACTTTATCAAGCCCTCTTGATCCCAAGCTACC
>Ga0209232_1002027_pt1 | contig 10425 bp, 22 predicted proteins | sample ETNvirenome_2_60_FD_184066 | JGI IMG/M metagenome (GOLD analysis project Ga0209232, IMG submission 184066) | Marine viral communities from the Pacific Ocean - ETNP_2_60 (SPAdes) (version 2) | ecosystem: Environmental > Aquatic > Marine > Oceanic | place: Pacific Ocean | collected 2013-06-22
GCTGCGATCAAATCGTCTAGCTTGTTGCCGTCAATTTCATCGGGTGCGCTGGGTGGTAGGTCACCACTCACATTGTGACGCCAGACTGTATCCGGCTTTAGTGCTGCTATTTTTTCGACGAATTCCGGCCATGGGGTGCCGCGCTCGCCAGCGTCCAGCTTGTCCCAATTCAGCCGGGTGTGAAATCCGGCATCGGCATAGCATCCGCCCTTACCGATTAGCGGGCAAGATGGTGGGCATGTTGCGCGCGCGCTATTACTAGCAGGCATGGGGCCGATTTTCGCGTTTGCGCTTTTATGGATGAATTGGAAATTCATGACGCACCCCCGAATCTATCTATGAATTCACGAAGGGGTAGAGTGTTGATCACTTCAAAAACGTCGCCGCCCGGCTTGCGTTCTGCCCAAGTCACCATATAGGTGCGCTGTCGGTGGTCTATACGTGAGCGCCAAACATCGTATCGGTACTCGGTGTCGCCATGCGATTCATGAGAGCGCGTCACTTCGGCTTTAGGGTTTGCGATTAAAAAGCACGCCTCGAAGCTCGCCTTTTCTAACAGTTCAGAACCCCGCGGATTTTCGTATAGGTTTAGCGCCCGGTCGAAATAATCGGCCGCGCCTTCCGGGTATCCGTCCCAATGTATATACACGGTTAATTCGGCTTTGTTGCCGCAAGCAATGCGATAGGTTGCGCGTGTTGCCATTACTTCACCCCCAACGCGCGTTGTGTTTCCGCGTCGAGCGTGGCGAGATATTCGCGCGCTTCGCGCTTTGCATCTTGTCGGTTTATGTCCCAAGCAATAATGTAGGCGATGGCCGCGAATGGGCCAGCAAATGCGACCGCAAGCCACGGGCTCGCGAGAAACATGCAAGCCACAAGGGCGAGCCATTGGCAGGTGTAAAAGACGTTTGTCTTGTTCATTTTTGTATCCTTGTTTTTGGTTTGACTTGCGCTCTTTTCACAAGCGCAGAAACATCTTCGGCCATAGCGTTGACACTGTCAACACGTCAAAACAAAAAAACCTAATTTTTTTCCTATAAAGGCACCGGCCGAAATTGACGGACAAAACCCGGCAATGATTGTCCGCGCTTCGTCAATAACCCCATTGAGCCGAATTAACTAGACGCACCCGACCATGCTCGGCCATCGCGGCCATCGCATCCGGCCGACCGGCCGACCACCAACTACCGGCCACCCAGCACCTCGCCGCGCCTACTTCGTGGGATAGTAAACACCCGCCAGCCTACTTCGTGGGATAGCCGCGAACTGGCTCCGTGGGATAGCCGTCCGACCCCTTCGTGGGATAGTAAATGCGAAAAATACCTTCGTGGGATAGCCGCCAGGCAGCTTCGTGGGATAGTAAATATACTTCGTGGGATAGCCGCGATCAGCGGGCGGTACGCATCGCCTTGCGTATTTGGATAGAGAACTCAAAAGGTAAACGTCGTCTGGCGTAAGCCTTTGCGATCTCTGTAGCTGGGAACAGTCTGCCGATTGGACGGCTACTGTAACCCGTGTGGAATATCATCTTGAGCCTACCCTTTTTCTTCTTGGGAGTGTGCGTCGTCCCCGCTGATGCAGCGGCAGAACCAGATAACCGCCTTACGCCAGGTCGCTCGTACAAACCTAAGAATTTATCTGACTTTGGTTTTCCCTGTGGAAACCCATAAAAGTATTTCTTTGTGTCAGCCCGTAGTGCAGCATACGCACCCTTTTTTACGTTGCCATGTTTATTTATTGCTGATTTTGGCGTGTACCTAGTCGGTGTTATCAGATTGACTCGGCGGGGTTTGTCGGGTGGTTGCACGGTGCCACCTTTTAAAATGTTGGTAAGGTATCGACGCTTAGATGCACCACCCCCACCTCTATGCACACCACCGGGGCTAACTCTGCCACCATGCCTTTCGCCGACCACATGGGCGATGAGTTTACGCTTTGATGCCTTTATGTATTGGAAGCCTTGCTTCGTAAATCTCTCCGCGCCGCCGATCAGGTGTTTATCAATCTCTCGACGCAGCAAACCTCGACCGCCCTCTCCAACAGCAATCTGAAAGGCTACTCTGTTCAATGTCTGTGCGGCAGCGAAGGGCACCTGATTCACATCAAGATCATGGAAGTAGTTGACTGCCTTCGTAACATCGAACTCTACAAGCGTCTTATCCACCATCGTGGGATAGCCTCGATAAGTCAGTCACAATCAAAACGCGACCAGAGCAACCAGGGCAGGTAGCCTTGAGCATCTGCGTTTCGTATGAATATCCACAAGTAGCGCAATCTATTTTGAATCGACTAGATCGATGAGGAGCGAAGTCCCGTCCTCGCCCAGTATCGACGTTATCTTCTCTGGCACCATCTCCACGCTCAAGTCTAGTCCTTGCTGCATGCTTACCCATTCATCGAACTCCTCTATCGCTTGCATTCTCTGAACGGTCTCTGTGTCTGGCAGATAATCGATTGGCCGCAGCTTGGGTTGATCTAACGTATTCTTCGTAATCGCGACCAAATTTTCCTTCAAACCACTGTCTCCAGGTTCGTTTTCTACTAGGTGTTTTGTGATCCAGTCTGCCCCATATGTCCCTAGCAGCACAGTATTGAAGAAACTCGTAGTCTGACTCAAAATGCTTTCTCCCCAAGCGCATGCACTTTCTCCTTGAAGTCTTGTTCTATCTCTAGCAGTTCATCGACCGTCAACGCCTTACTATTACGCGCCAATCCCTGCAGCCATCCCACTCCTTCACGGCCATAAGTGTCGATCATGTGCAGCGTGTACTCCATCAGCGCGCCATGACGAAACGTATTACAGCCAGGGCACTGAGGCCACAGATTTTCCTCTATGAAATAGACAGCATCGAAGGTCTTAGGGATGAAGTGACCGGCGTGCATCTGCTGCCAATGTCGCTTCACTGAACAGGTTGTGCATTGAACCATCCCCTGTTCGTCAGCGTGCTTTCGTCTGATGTACTCACTACATAAGCGCCAAGCGCGAGCCCGCACAGTTTTCTTGGTTTGCTTACGCCGGGATGGCATGGTTACTCTAAGCGCCCTAGTCACGATAGATCATCTTTGATTTCGTGAGTACGCCCTGCAGGTCTTTCAGCCTGCGCTCCGCGTTCATGCGTTCTTCTTGATCCGTGAGTTCGAGACCTAATCGAGCTAATCGGCTTGGGCCGAGGCCACCCCAGGCTTGATCGATATTCCACATTTCGTTTTGTGTGCGGCATATCGCTTTTTGAATGGTCTTTGGTTTGGCAATCCAACTCATTGTTATTCATGCAGTGAGTGTCCTCGCGGTTTCATCCGTGATCCACTTACCTAGCGTGCCCCTCATATAGTTTTCTCGGTCACTGTTGTGGAAGCGATTGATGGCTTCTGTAACGAAATCATCCATCCAAAACGGCGCATCATCCGGCATCTTGCCTAGACCGAGTTTATAATCTAGCAGCCTGTCTGCAAGCAAAACATTCTCGTTGATCCTCTCGGTTTTACGCGCGCTGCCACCTTGATGATCTGGCTTAGACTTGTAAGCACTGCGCAGTTCATTGGTGATTTCAGCAATGTCAGGGAAGTAGTTGTTCTTCGTGAGCAACCGACCAAGGGCTTCTTTGAGTTGCACTTCTGTGTGCTTGCCAAGCTCCTGGTGGTAGATCTCTCGGATCTGAGGCCAATCCTTTTTCTTATTGGGTTTGTAGGCGAGCCATTGTTTGAAGCAGCGATCAAAGGTATCAATATCCATAGATCACTCCTTAAAATGGTATGTCGTCTTCAAAATCGTCCTGTTTGTTTTCAAAGGGCGCGGCTCGCATGCTTCCTGGCCCATCTAACTTACGGTCGAGCAGTTCAACACGATTAGCAACCACTTCGGACCAAATGCGCTTTTCGCCGTTAGCTTCGTATTGGCGGTTGGATATACGCCCTTCAATCGCGATTTTTGATCCCTTATCGCAGTAGTTCTGCAGGATTTCAGCGGTCTTATCGAATGCGGTTATGTTATGCCAGGTGACATCGTCTTTACGTTCGCGAGTCGCCAAAGAGCAGTTAACGACGAGTTTGTCGTTTTTAGTCTTCTTGTACTCTGGCTTTCGACCAAGGTTGCCGATTAGCATCACATGGTTCATAGCGTTAGCTCCTTATCTTTCTATTCGTTCACTGTAGCCCGCGCGCGCGGGTATATATTGAAAATGTTAAGAAACGCATCACAAGTGATTCTCAACATAAGCAAATTCTTCACTTCAGAGCTACCCGGAAGGCACACACCGTCCTGCGCCGGGCAATAGCACTAAACCCCTGACTCACGTTTTAGGTTCCAGCTAAGTGGCTGTCCCTCATACCTAGTCGATCAGGGCGACTGTCGGTGGTGCTCGCTGCCGTGTCTCGCAGTCTCCGCTGGCTACCTTTCGGTCATCCAACGGCATCACACCCGCTTAAAAAACCCGCCTTCTGGCACGGGGACGGGAACCCGCGTTTCAGGGGATGGAGATCCCTCGCCATTCCGTTAGTGGGCACGCGAACGGAGCGCGCAAGGAGGGGTGTGTCGTCCCTGCCCAACCGCTATTTGACCACACTCGCGGCAGTGCATGAAGGTTGCAAGCAGCGCAACCCGGTCTGGTGAAAATCCGCCTGTGTGACCACCTGGGCGGCGCAGGGTGAAAACTCAGAGATTGTGAACTCTGAGGGGCCACTCGCAGATTGAGGAAAGGATACGAACCTCGCACTGCTACAAACACCAATCTGCCGGGAAACATATGGTGTCATTTCGGATCTTCCAGAAAGCTGTTTATCTCTGCAAGTCTTTCTTTCGGAAACTCAGTGTGCTGCCACTTGCATACGGCCGCGCGAGATATGCCTAACGCACGCGCAAGCTCTGCCATAGATGCATCTCGCATCGCTAGTTTCACTTTGAACTCTCGCCACAATTTTTCTTCCATGTGCGGAAAGTAGCAAAAGAGGTTTGCATGGTCAACCTGTTCGTGTATCTTAATTAACAACGTTAACCAAGGATGTTAAATGATCAAGATAAGGAAAAACGTGCCTATACCAAATCTAGGAGTGAGTTATCGAAGGTATAAGCATCGTGATTTATATGAATTGGTAGACCAATGGGACGTAGGAGATTCGGCAGTAATCGAAAAACAGATCGAAAGAGATAAACATGGACACTGGAAAAATACGCGATACGGAACCCTTAAAAGAATCGCAAAAGGGAAAAAGCAAAAAGTCCATTTCTACAGAAATATCCAAAAAGGCACATTGGAAGCGTGGCGGGTTAAATAATGCAATCGATAAAACGCAAATGGTGGTGTTACCACAAACAGAACCCAGAGGTGTACGAACTGTTCAAGCGATACACATTTCAGCTTATCAGGGCGGGACACAATCACTATTCTGCCAAAGGCGTGTTCGAGCGCATCCGATGGCATTCTGACGTGGAAACCTCTGGGGAACCCTTCAAGATCTCCAATAATTACACGCCGTATTACGCCCGACTCTTTATGACCGAATTCAAGCGGCACGATGGGTTCTTTCGCATCAAAGAACTCAAGGACAACTGATGCATACAGAGATTTACGACTGCAAAGTGTGCGAAGAAGAAACAGAGTTCGCATACATAGAAGCAGAGCGAGGCGACCGCTTTCAGCCTGGATGGGATGCCTGTTTGAAATGCACGGTGTGCGACGATTTTATTATAGAAATGTGGGAGTTAGAAGATGGCTGATGGAATAGTAAACATACGCGGTAAGGACTACATAACCGTACCTAAGCGAATGGCAGAGTTTCGTAAGGAACACACGATCAAAGAAGGCTGGGCGGTAGTCACGGAGTGCCAGGACATACCAGACAAGATTCGGGTCAAAGCAATGATTCTCAATCCGGCTGGCATGGTGGTCGCTACAGGGCACGCAGAGGAAAAGCCTGGTAGCAACCCAATCAACAAAACAAACGCTATAGAGAACTGCGAGACCAGCGCGGTAGGACGGGCTCTAGCAATGTGTGGGTATGGTGGCGAGTCGTTTGCTAGTGCAGAGGACATGGCGCAGGTACAAGCATCTGAAACACCAATTGACCAAGCGTTGATATCTGATATCGAATCAAAGGCGAAGGAAGCCAGCATCGACATAGATAGAATAAACGCACGATACGGAGTCCAGCGGCTGCAAGATCTGTCGCAAGACGCCGCAAAAGAGGCGCTGCGCATTATCTCTAAGCAATTAAATGCAAAGGATGATACCGAATGAAGCAGGGCACACCAGAATGGTTTGACGCGCGTGTCGGTTGCTGCACGGCAAGTCGATGCTATGACGCAATAGCTAAGACCAAGTCGGGTTGGAGCGCATCCCGCGAACGCTACATGGATGAGTTAATCACCGAGCGACTCATCGGTAGAGCACAGGATCACTTCATCAGTGCAGACATGATGTGGGGTATTGAGCAAGAACCGCTCGCGCGCGCTGCATATGAGTTTGAGAATAATGTCACCGTCGAAGAGGTTGGAAGCATCCCGCATCCCACGATCGAATGGTCTAGCGCGTCACCTGACGGACTGGTCGGTGAAGAAGGGCTCGTAGAGATCAAGTGCCCGAAGACCACCACCATGGTATCGACTGTGCTATCTGGACAGATACCTAAGAACTACGTTACACAGATGACCTGGCAGTTGGCTTGTACTCAGCGTAAATGGTGTGACTTCGTGATGTTTGATCCTCGGTTGCCACCGGCAAATCAGATATGGATTCAGCGTTATGAGCCCGAAGAAGATGTGATCACCCAGTTAGAAGAAGATGTGAAGCTGTTCCTGTTAGACCTACAGGTGCGCCTCAAGACTTTTCAGTCTCAAACCGCCGGGTAATCACCAAGCCTAATCAACTCAGTAACCTCAACGGCCCTGTCACCGACCTGGTCAGCCCAACGGGAATCCAAAAACTCATCGGCTGCTAGGTCGTACTGACCGCGGGACATAGCCTCTAGCGCCTTCACAAAGCCTCGTAGGCGGGTCAATCCCAGATTGAAGCACAGGTTGATCATTGCGTCCCTGCGCGGCTTATTGAGGTCTCTGTACCAGTCATACGCACTCTCTAGCTCTGCATCGCAGCGAGCTATGTCATTCATCAAAAGGTATTCGATCTCATCATCAGATAGGCCAATGCCGCCGTCTTCATCAACGCAGCGCCCGACACCGATGGTGGTCTTGTTGGCTGTACACTGGTATGCGAAAGCCTTCACGCCTTCGTGCCGTTTCAATGTCTCTATCAGTTTACCCACAAAGGTCACCATTATTGCTCACTAAAAAGAAGTTTTTGCACGGGCGGGTTGTGGGAGCAGTCATATCTTTTGTTTTCGCCCTTTGGGTAGGGCAGGATTTCGTAGGATAAATTTTTGATCATAACTTTCTTTTGCTTTTTTGTGCCTAAAATATGAAAGTACCTGTGTTTCTGCGGCCTTTCTTTCAGATACAGCCTGTCTCCATACTTTTGTAGAAGCAATTCGTGCTTATTAATCCCTTGCGTTTTGTCGTACCGACCAACGCTGTCTCCAATGGACGCATGGTGAAGGTGTTCAAGTCCCTCTACGGCATAGTCTTTGAATCTGCTACTCAAGCCAGTATATAGCCAGTTTGTGGCTTGATAGATGTAACCAGTATGGCTTTGAGCAGTGTCTGCGTAACTTACAACTACATGTGGCTTGGTCAGATTCTTTAGACACCGAGAAACAAAAAAAGAAAGCGTATTCCTTGGTAATCCATCATTCACTACAAGCCTATTAAGTTCTAGGAAACAGTCTTGATACAGGCCATTGAAAGCCCCTTTCACAAGCGTGTGGCTCATCGGCTTACCGAAACTACAAACTCCTGACAATATATCTCCAACGTATAGACCAAAAACGACAGAAAAAGATGGCATTCTTTTTGCGTAATGCTTTTGCAAAAACCACTCGGTACATTCTTCTTTTTTTATCGGAAGAACCTTTATCACTACTTCTTCACTTTATTCATAATGCCAATAACCCCGCGCACGCCAAACGAAGCCGCGATGATTACACTAAGCCCGTACTGATACCATTCTGGCATGGTCGATAAGACGCGGAACCCTTCTTGCACATGGGGTACTGCTGGCGGAATGAATGCCAATATCAGTGGGATAGAAAATAGGATAGTTATCCACTCGTCTTTCCAGCTTTGATTGCTCGCGCGCGCCATAGCGGTTTCCCAATCGGCAGCACTCTGCGCCTGAGTCGTCATCACTTTGGCCTCTGCTTCTGCTTTAGCTTTCGTCTTTGCGACCTTGCCCTCTAGCCAGGTTTTGCCCAGATCAGCGACGGGGCCGATCAAAGATCCCAGTAGGCTCATTTTCCGTTACCTCTTGTTACCCAGGCCGAAGCGCCAAAGAATGCAGCAACCAAGCCTGCTATCGCCACAAAATACACTGATGCAATATCCCCCAAGATCGCAGCGGCTTGATTGAGCCCAACGAATGTACATACAACGATCAGCGTGGGATACAGGAGCATTCCCCACAGTGCAAACCAGGCCATGCCGCGCTGCGCGTTTGCTTTGTCTTGCTGCAGCCGTAGCTCTTGAAGTTGCTGGCTGGTCTCAAGCTCATCGTCAGTAACTATGCCGTCACCATCGGTGTCGTATGTGCTGTATTCAGAGCCTTCCTCTAAACGCTTTGCGCTCAATCTGATTCAGCCTCAATCACTTCTTCTCCAGGAGGCTGGTTATGATTTAGACCTTCTTGCTGCTCTTTGATTATTTTAGCGTGGAAAGCGATGTTGTTGTCCGTTTCCTGTTGCTCGATTACAAGGTTAACATTTCGCTCTTTGAGGAACGCGATACGCTTGGCCCTAATCACACCTTCTTGGGTTAGGTCTTCCTCTTCATACTTAACGCCATCAATCTCTATCATGTTTGAACCCCTTGGTTTTTCAACATTGTAAACTCAATGTCTAGTCATAGAAAGTGATGTTTGGTCTCACCTTGACGGGTATGCAATAAGCTGAAATGTTCTCCTGAGTGTTGATACGTCTTTTATCAACAGACTTTATAGAACCTGTCTCCAGCCACACGGCGAACTGATTGCACCTATGAACGTTGCGAAAGTGAAAGTCACCTGGGACTCGCTCGCCTTCAACCATCATTACCAGAAGGAATGCCATGATCATGGTTCACTGCCAGAAATAATAAGAAGCAAAGATCAAGGTTGGCCCGGCTATACCGCTGATCAACACGGCCCATAGTATTTTCTCAAGGCTCCTCAACCGTAGAGCCTCAATATGATTGCGAACCCCCCAGCGATTAAGACGCCACCCACGATTAGGGTGGTGCCTCCCACAAGGATTTGGTTTATCAGATGTTGCCTAGCCTTGGCTTTGCGAGCAATCATTCTCAAGTGTTCTTGTCTGTCACGATCTTGCTGAGCCTTCGCGGCCTTGAAGTCATCGAGGAGCTTCGGATCTGCCACCAGCAGGAGGTCATGCACTGACTGCCAATGGCGCTCATATTGGCGCTTAATCATCTGTAGCTTGAGGATCTCGTTCTGCGTGAGTGGCTTGAAGGTGCTTTGACGACGCTCAGCCTCGAAGTTTGTTATACCCTCGCCGAAGTCGCTAATCATCCCCATAACTTGGTGGACGCCTTGCCCAGTTTCGTTGCATTGAGCTATCAGCCCATTCAGGGCTGAAAGAGTGGCTGTAGCCGCCGCGATTGACTCAATCACCATTGGGGGTCACCCCATAAAGAACTGTGGGAGGGCTGCTGCCAGGATAAGCGCATAGAGGCCGTACATAAGATTCTCTAGGTGTTTGAACTTGGCGCTACCTTCTGCAAGGCGCTCCTCAATCCGCTCGTAGCGAAGGGCACACTCACGCTCATGCGCGTTTACCTCGTTTAGTGCTTGTTCGCCTTTATCACTCATACGGATACATTGACTCTCTGAGTAGGCGCTAGTGGTTGCGCTTCTACCTTGTTGCCAGTCTGCGTGTAAAGCACAGGCATGATCGTCTCGACAGCCTCTCTGACTGTCTCGCCTTCCGCCCCAGTGCGGAGCCTCTCTTGCTTTTGCACTGCGACCTGCTTCCAACTCACTTGGGCAGTGCTGTTGACAGATCCAACATCCATTACCAAGGCGTGCCTGTGGCAGTTGCTGGTGTGATCTGTGCGTCGATGCTTGATTGCAGTCCCGCTTCGATGGCGTCCTTGTCCAATGCTGACTGGCACCACCCAATCACGTCTGCTTCTGTCAGTTTGTCATACTGAATGTAATCCGACGCCGTGGGGTCAGGCGTGAAACTCTGCGTGCCGTAGCTGGTCGCCGTGTATGTTTCGCCGCTGTCTTCTTGTGATGCGTTAACGCGCCAGTGCGCCACAATCACGCCGCCTGCTAGGTCGCCGATCAAGTCACGCTCTAGGGTTGAGATCGTCCATGTGAATGT
>Ga0209232_1002028_pt1 | contig 10423 bp, 22 predicted proteins | sample ETNvirenome_2_60_FD_184066 | JGI IMG/M metagenome (GOLD analysis project Ga0209232, IMG submission 184066) | Marine viral communities from the Pacific Ocean - ETNP_2_60 (SPAdes) (version 2) | ecosystem: Environmental > Aquatic > Marine > Oceanic | place: Pacific Ocean | collected 2013-06-22
CCAGGTATTTTTTCGGCATACTGTTTTATATAATCCCAAGCTGTTGCCTTACCCTGTTTAAATGTTGGCGATATGAAAGCATATCTGGGGTTGGGCATGGGGTTAGTAAGTGCTGCCTTTAAAATATGGTTTATGCACATTACAGTTTTCCCAGCTCTACGATGTAGCACTAATACATTAAATCTGTGCTTATCAATTTTCTTGTGCAAAAAATTTTGTAATTCTCTTGGCTTGTATGGAATGACAATGTTTGCCATTTTAAAACAAAACCCCCCTAATGTACTGTTACACCTCTAGGGATCATTAAGCTTTCAATGCCTAAGTCATCCATCAGGTGATGTGAAAACCTTGTGCATTCTTTTAAATTAGTAAATCCTCCAAAATGGACAACAACGCTATTACTAGACTCCATTACATAAATAATAGCTGAGTATCCCTGTTTTCCATCATCGAAATCGTACATTAAAAATCCTTTGTTTGACTGTGTGTACCTCCCCTAATTTTTTTTTTAAGTTCGGATTTTGCTTTGCGGTGTGGGTTCGTTCAAAACCCCCCAAAATCTAGGTTTTTATTCACAAATTGATATACAATCAGTTGTTTTGCTTAATTAACCCTTATTTTATTTGTTTTTATTTACCAGGTATAGTTTTGGTATAGATTACTTTTATCTAAGCTCTGTAGTTTAGAATGATTCTAGAACATTTAGCGAACATCTATGTTTTTTTTCTATAAGTTCTTCTGTGCTAGTTACATTCGCCAGTCTAAACAATTTACATTTATCCTAGCAATATCAATGGTTTTATTTATCCCACTTAACTACAAGCGGAGTATTTTTATCAAAATTTAGTGTAGTTGCATCCCTTTTTGCATAATATTTAGGTGCAATTCGTTCACTTTTCCACTTACTTAGATCTACAAATGACTTAATTAAATGTGTTTGACCAAGATCAGTTTTATCTTTGTGCTTACTGTTCTCAATGCTTTCATTTAATAAATCTTGTGCATCTGATAATAAATATTCTATTCCATCTGTTTTAGCATCTTCATATTGTTGTCTTAGTTCTGGTTCTTTACGCATCCAGCTCCTAAAAGTTTCCCAACAAGGTCTATCTTTGTTTTTGTTTATTGGTGTTAAACATGATCTAATTGATTTTCCTACTGCTAATTCTGATAATATTTCTTTAATTAATGTTTTGTTGTATTTGGTTTTGTTAGCCATAATTCTGTTATTTAGTATAGGGGTAATATTGATATGAGAGAAAGAAAGAAAGATAAAGATACTACCCCTATGATTCGACTCTGAGGTCTTATGAAAAAACACTTATATTAAGTGTAATTTCCTCTATCCTTGTTTTCTTATAACTTGTCAAATCTTTTATAAATATTTTTTTAAGTTCTTGTTAGCAACTTCACAAGCTTCTACTAAAGCTCTGTAATATTGGTATCTTATTTTTTCATGGCTATCCCCAATATAAAATCTTTTTAATTGTCTAAAGGATCTGTAAGGAAAATTCCTAAGATAGATAAGCTCTCTCTGATCTGCACCGACATCTATTAACAACAGCGTAACAAACTCATAGATACTAAGCTGTTTTGATGTTGGTATTATTCTAGGTTTAACAAGTGCTGTAGCCGAATCTTTATAAGTATCTTTGTCTGGTGATACATCTAACAATTGAAAGTTTGTAGTACATAATGGTTTTTTAGGTGATGGTAATTTTCTATCTACAAATGCTGCAATACTTAAAAATCTATCTAATTCTTCTGTAGTTAATCTAACTGTTATCATTTTGTTTATAGATTGTGTCTAAATATTGGTTAAATCTATCCTTAGACAATGATTTCCTTAATTGTTTGGTTTTTTTGTTTTGGTCATGTGTTTTTCTATCTTTAATTCTAGATTGTTTAGCTTTGGAGTAGTAAAAGTTGGAATTCTTGACAACTTTATTAAGTTCTCTTTGAATTATCTTAGGATCTACAAACTTAGTCATTTAGAACCCTATAGATATATATATATAGTTCTATATTAAGTATGGTTTTTGATACTCCCAAATTAAGTTTTTGATACATCCAATTATTTCTTGTTAGTAACTATGTGGACAACTTTAGGATCATTAATTGCATAATCCTTTTGTTGTTTCTTTTTAGCTAATGTGATTTTTCTTCGTTTATTTAAGTTGTGTTGTATATAATCTTGCATCAGATTCTTCTCAAAAACATAATGGTTAGTGCCATTGTTAATTTGTTTTCTAGCCAACATTCCAAAGAGCTGTAGTCGGTCAAGGCATTTAGTAAGTGTAGCAATAGTTTTAATCCCAGTTCTACGCATTAAATATTTGTGCGATATTCGGCATCCATTTGGTGCAAACTCAAAGGATTTGCAAATGACATAGATTAACTTCTCATGGCTATTTAAGTTCTGGTTGTTAATTAGGTCTTTGTCAAATTTCTCAAAATATTTCATACTTCATTACCCCAACAATCCCATCCATCAACTTTCTGTCTGGCAAAGAGTTCAATTCTAGGTAAATCACCACAAAGCTCTACAATACGATCTCTTACGCAATCTGGTTTTCTGCTGTGTTCCCTGATTTTATCAATTACTACCTGGTGGACTCCAGATGATATTCTTTTTGGCTTACCTTTTGTGGCAAGTAAGCAAATCTCATTATTGGCTCTTGTCCAGTAACCTAAACCCCAAAATAAACTGTCAGATTTTTTGTTTTTTTTAACCCAACTAAATGCACAAGTTTTGTACTTAAAATTCCAAGCTTTAATTGTATCTAAACCCTCTCTTAATAAAGGATAAGTTACCCAAATAAATAATATGCAATTATCATCTGCAATATCATCTACAGGCATATTTTTTATATCGTTAATTGTCATTAAATCATATTTAGGTGATTTAACATCACCCTTGCTTGACCATGTTTTGAAAGTCCAAGCTGGATCTGCATAAATAATATTGTATTTTTTATTAGGCAAATTCATTTGTGTTTTCTTTTTCTGCAATAAATCTACCAACTGCTGTTAATGACATTTTTAAAACTTTTTCTGCATAATGATCTGGGCAGTACGATTTTCCTTTTTCAATAATAACTGCACTTGCTTTGCAATCTTTAACGCAACAATCTTTTACAGGATCACCATACATATCTAATTCCATGCTCCATCTTTCAAAAAATTAATTGGTGTAAGTTTATCTATTGGTACTGAATGAACTTCTGGTCTGTCAGAAATGCCAAAGTCTGTTAAATATTTTGTAGTGTTTAAAACATAGCTGCTATTAACAAATCCTTTAATTTCAAATGTAGGACTTTTATCAATTACTAAAATATACATTTCACCAGCTTTGCTACCTTTAGGTCTAATAATTAAGCTGTTATGTTTTTTAGGTAGTTGCGATCTGACTTGGCATCTTACATCACCAAACATTACATCTGGATTAGCACCATGATTTACATGGAAGTTAAAAGCTGTATTTAAATATCTGCAAACTGCTAGTTCTGCACAAGCACCACTAATTGATTTTGCTATTTGGTCATTAACACTACCTTTATAGTTATGACCCCAATCTTGTTTAAGTCTTAACGATTCAAATACTCTGGTTAAACCAGTTTGTGAAGCTGCAAACAAATCATATAAATCTAATTTTATTTCAATCATACACCACACATCCCCTCACATTCATTATTGAATAAATCTAATTGATCTGTTTTTTCGTCAAAATTTACTTGGTCAATAGGAATACACTCTCTAGTAAAAAATATTTTATCTTTTACACCAGAAACTTTGCTAATTAATTCTTTGTTTTCATGGAAAGCCTTTTCTAATTTAACTACATCATCCCATTCTTTTTTGTTTTGTTTTACCCTTAACCATTCATGTTTGTTATGAAATGGACAGAAAGTACAAGCTGATCTTGGTGGTGTTAATTGATAGTTTTCATTAAACCAATTAATACATTTTTGTCTATTCCATCGCATATCAATTAAAGGATATTGGTTTTGTATGTACTTAATCTGATTTACTTTCATCCTTTGTACTTCATCTAATGAAATACCCATTAGTAATTCCACAACTGTATCTTTTTTAGCTTTTTCACCTGGTTGCAAACCTAATAATTGTCTAATTTTTTGAGTAACTGGTTTTATTTTATAATCGGCAGTACATTGCCTACGATTCATTCCTTTTTTACCATCTTCACTTAATGAAAAAAAAAGTATAGGCACTCTTTTCTCTTTACCTTGCGTAGCATTAATTAGATCTTCTTTAAGATTCCTCCATTGTACAACATAGACAGGATATGAAACTTTTGCTTTTAACCATTGTAACCACTCAATAACATTATCTGGTTCTGCACCAACATCTGCAAAGATAGCTGCATCAACCATCGGAACTTTACCTTGTTCTATAAGCATGGCTAGAGCTGATGATTGTACTCCAGCACCTAAACTTAATATTCTTAATTTTTTCACAATAAATAATTTCCTTTAAGGTCTTGGCAATAGTGAGCTGCTATTGGTCTGTTCTTATAAATATAAAAACCCCAAACTTGATCGTTACCTGGTTTGTACTTTGGGTTCTCAATCCAAGTTGCAACACTTTCAAAAGCTTCATCGCAATTTGTAAAATTATTAATTGGAATTTTTACCCAACCATAATCTGCTGTTGTTACAGCTACAAATAAAAATAATATTGCTTTCAAGGTTTAGTACATTTTTTTATAAAACTTATTAGTTGTGGGTTTTGTGTAAAAATTTTTGCAAACTCTGAACCTATAAATGAAGTGATTCCCTCCTCACCTAAATTTGCCAAACGAATCTTTGATTTATGTGCAATAAAATGGCCAATTTCATGCAACATAGTGTCTAGCAAGGTAAATTTTGGTAGCTTTTCTTGTATGGCTATGGTCTGTGTATCTGGGTAGTAGCAACCATACATATTGCCTTTTTCGGCTTGTTTCCTAGTTAATTTAACTACTTTAGCTTTGTAATTTCTGTAGCGAATTTCTTTCAGAATCATAAAGCTTATTGTTATAGGTTATGAGAAAATATCTTTCAACTTATTTTAAATATAGGGGTTTCCCCCTTTAATTAATTACCCATAACATTACCCCCTATATATTTTATAACCGCAGTTTTTTGTTTTTAAATACTCAGTTGATTTAAATTATAATATAGTTATAAGAATCTTATATGACGAATCACCCTAAAATATTAGGAGATTGCTACAAGAAATTTAACTTGGCTCATACTTCAAAAAGCCAGAACACTATCCCTGACGACATTAGATTTAGAAACTACATAGTATTAACACCTAAAGAAAAGGCTAAATTACCTAGTAATTGTTCATTTACTGGTGGTACTATTGCACATGAAATCATTCAATCTATTAAATGTAAAAATAAAACTTTTAGAGAAGCTGTTAAATTAATTCAAGATAAGATTACTAATTATGATCCAATAGATGAAAAAGATAAAATTAAATTTAATTACATTATTGAAAATTTAGAACCATTAGTACAAAACCATTTAGATAATATTAATGAGATACCTAAACAAGATTGGAAAGCTGAATTAGAATATACACATTGGGCAGATGGTATTAAGACTTATTTTTTATCTTATGTAGATTTAGTTGGCAGTACGAATTTTGGTGATATTAAAAATGTATTTGGCACATTAACTAAAACAAAAAAAGGTTTTAGTTATAGCAAAAAAAAATGTCCAAGAGTTCCATACCATTCAGATTGCTTACAAATAGCTCTGTACTCAAAACTATTACCAAAACATAAACCTTTTTTAACTTATGCTAGTAATGACGATAGAGTTATTTTTACACCTGAGAACTGTGTAGAACTTAGAACTGAAAGCTTACAATATTATTATGAGGAATTAGTTCTTTACCAAAAATGTTGGGAAACAAAATTAGAGTTGGCTAATGGTGATGCAAAAGTTTTAGCGATGCTATGCAAACCAGATTTAAGTGAAATAAGAAAAGATGGGTTTTGGTGGAAAGGTATAGATCCAGACATAATTAAAAGGTTCAGAAGTTATTATGAATAAAACTACAGCTACAGGAATTGTTAAACCACTAAGAGAAAGAGTTAGAGATTTAGAAACTATTAATAAACAACATCAAAAATTAAATGGAGAATTACAACAGCAAATATCACAGAAAGATAAAAAAATAGAGGAACTTATGGAAAAAATAAATAACCCATTAAAGAAAATGAGAGGAGATGGTGATTTATGAAAATTAAATCTTTAACAGATGCTATAAAACAATTTAGAGATAATATTGAAGATAGCGATTATGCAAACTTAGGTGGTAAGGGTAAATACTTAACAGTACCTTATAGGCTTAAATTTGTTAGAGAATATTTTGGTGAAAGAATAAGAATTATTACTGACAGTTACGATCTGCCAGACAATATACATAAATTTAAAACAGAAATATATTTAGACGATAAGTTAGTTTCAACTGGTCTATCAAAGCAAACACAAAGTAAAGATAAAGAATTTGAAAAACAATCTACAGTTAGCTGTGGTAGAGCTTTATCATTTCTTGGGTTTTTTGGTGATGAACTAGCAACAGCAGAAGAAATGGCTCAGTTTTTAAATAAACCTAAACCTACTGCACAACCTAAAGCTAATGGCACAAAATCTTTAAGACAAGCTGCCAATGATTGGATTGCACAAATGGTAACTACTGCACAGCATTCAAAATCACAACTTTATTTTGAAAAAAATTTAACTCCTATTAGAGAAGAATTTAAATCTGATTTAATAGAAATAGCAAAAGATCCACTTGAACAGCTAAGAGTTGATACAGCATACAACAAATTAAAAACACAAATACAAAACAAAGGAACAAATGGCAGATAATAATTATGATAATTCAGGTGCATTATGGAAAAGGACACCAACAGAAAAAGATGAACCTGGTAAAGCATATCCTCACTATACAGGAAACATAACTATCAATGGCGTTTATAAAAAAGCTTCGGCTTGGTTAAATGTTGAGAAAACCAAAGATGGTCAACCAGACATTAATATTAAACTACAAGATCCAATAAAGAAATAAAATGGAAAGCGATAACCCCTCTCATTACAAAAAACCAATACAGACTGCTGATGCCATAATGAGTCAAATGACTCCAGAAGAAAATATTGGGTATTTGAGAGGGGCAGCTTTAAAACATTTATGTAGGTTTGGTGCAAAGGGAGGTCAAACATTAGACAAAGCTATTATGGATGTAAAAAAAACCAAATGGTACTTGGGCAAATTAGAAAATTATTTAAAAACTTTTAAAGCAGATGGAGCAGATCTTCAAGATACACCAGCAAATGTAACGAATTTATTTAAGGACAAAGAAAAAAAATGAAAAATGGTAATGGTAATGGTCAAACAAATGGCCACATATTTCTAAGCAGAGTTAAATTAGATGTATTAAATTATATAAAAACTTTTATAGATCACTATGACTACTCACCAACCTATAAAGAAATAGGTAGCAAGTTTAAGTTTTCTGCTGCAAGAGCTGGTGCAATTATTGCAGAACTTTATAAATTAAAATTAATAGATAAGAACAATCAAGCACATAGAAATATAGAATTAAATCAAAAGCAATTAGAAAAAATTCCTTACCTAAAAGTTAATAAAAATTATTCAACAATGGACTTTAGAAAATGAAAGTAACTAAAGAAAGTTTTTATGAAGCAACTTTTAAAGTTGAAGAAGAATTTGACAATGCAGAAGTAGCTGCAAAATCAAATACCCCTAGTGATAATAGCAAAATATTAATTCAAGATATTAAGCTAGAAAAAACTAGGATTAAACTAAACAATGACAAGGAGTCTGTAAAGGATGGCTTTAAGTAATAGCTTAATAAGAAGATATGCCAAACTTCAAAAACTGCATGATGAGATTATGCGACCAATAAAAAATAAAGGTCGTCAATGTGTTCATACTCTAAATGCAAAAAAGAAGTATGACAAAACTTATAGGCAAATAGTTGGTGTAGAGAATGAAGATGCAAAATTCATTCATGGCTAACCAATAAACTTTAAAGTTGTAAAAAACTATAGGCTAGGAGTCTGCAAAAATTAAGGAGAGAAAGAATGACAGTAAGACCATATAAATCAAACACAAGAACTGAACAAGATATTAAAATAAATAAAGCAATTGGTAAAAAAATTAAAGAAGCTAGATTTAATAGAGTTATTTATATTACAGTACCAGAAGTTCCATTTATTACATCTGGCCATACAATAAAAAAACAAAAACCATGCACACAAACTGAGTTATCAAAAGCAATAGGTGTAACGTTTCAACAAATACAAAAATACGAAAAAGGTACTAATGGTTTGTCTATAATAAGACTTTTACAAATTAGTAATTTTTTTAAAGAACCACTTGAATACTTTACAAGTGATGCAACAGAATTATTAGGTCAACATAATCCACCTAGTAATAACTTCAAATCAATAGCTCCCTCTAATGATAGCAATGAAGTTAATTTAAAAAGCGATTATAATTAATGTGAAACTGATAGGGATTTTTTTATACTTAATCCTTATCTTTTATTTGTTGTGTGTAAGGGGTAGTGCCTAATAAGCATTACCCCTTTTTAATATGTACTTTGTAATTTTTAAAACTAAAGATAAGCTTACTTCCTATACCAATGAAATATTTAAAACTGAGAAAGAAGCTACTGATTACGCTAAGAGAAGTTTAAAAAGAAAAGATACATGGGAGGTAGTTCCCTTTAATAAAGAGAACTACGACAGATATTGGTATAAATAATTAATCTGAATTATAACTATTATGTTTATTAGGATGGTTATAATCTTTAGCACCAAGACTAAAATGATAATTTTGATATTCTAAATTTTCTGGTGTGTTGCCAGAACCTTTGTATCTTTTGATGTAGGTTTCATTAACAAAGTTAATATCTTGATCCCCTAAATCCCTTGCAAGTTCTATAGCATTTTCCTTATGCTTTTTAGTATATGCCCAGTAAGTAGCCATATAATGCCTAAAGAAGTACGACTTTCTAGCTATGGGTAGTTGTACCCTATTCTTGGCACAAGTGCTGTCTATGTGGCTTATAATCTGTTCTACGCATATATATTTGCCTTTGCTATTAAGAAACAGTTGGTCTTGGTCAATAGGTAAAGAATTTACATATTCTACTATTTCATCTTTTAATTTAGTAGAAATTGTTAATGCTCTTACACCATTTTCTGTTTTAGTATTACCAATTACCTTACCTCTTTTGACAGCTTTGTTTATTAATATCATAGGTATATTTTCTTGAAATAATAAACTACCTCTATCTAAGGCTCTAATCTCACTAGGTCTAGCAGCAGTTTCCAAAAGGATTTTGCATATTAACTTAACCATAGGTCTTTCAATATCGTTAATTAATTTATTAACGAAATCTACTGACCATTTGTTAAAGTCAATCATAGGAGTTTTTTCTGGTTTAGTTACCTGAACATCAACCATAAAATCCTTATCCTTACAGATATTTTTGCTAAGTCTTTCTTGTGGTGGATTTACTTGGTGTTGGATAATAAGACTTAAAACATTGTATATTTTACGCTTAGTACCATTATCAACTTTATCATTGTTAATTAAATAGCTGACAAATTCATTGAGTTTTTTGCTATCTAATAAACGAAGATCTACATTACCCATTTGTTTATTAATATGGTTAATGTAAAAGCTAGTGTAATCTTTAATGGTACTATCAGATATTTTCTTAACTTTTCTACCATTTAGATAATCTAGCTTTCTTTTAGTAAGGTTTTGGTGCAATTGTTGCCAAGCTTCTTGCAAGAATATTTGGCTAGATGAAGTTTTAACAATACCTAGTTCTTGTACTTTTTGTCTTGCCAATCCCTCTAAAGCACTTTTGCTTTTATGAGAAATGTATTTAACTTTACCATCTAGGCCAAAGTAAGCGTACCTAAATATTCTCTTACCATTTTTTTTAGTAGGTCTAAGGTTTAGTTCCATTACACACCTCCTACTGCTAATTGATGAAGTGCAAACATAGATAAAGTAACGAATACAGATACTGTAAATACTATGCCTAATATATACATTATTATTTTTTTCATTTTTCTTTCTCCTTTTTATTAATAACATTTATATAATATACCTATAATAATATTACAATAAAATAAGTTGCTGTTATAATGCTTGTATTTACTACCTTTTTAAATAAGGCTTTATTACAGGCATAAAAAAAAGGCCGAAAAGAACCTTGCGATTCAATTCGGCTTTATAATTAATTTTGCTATACCAATAGCAACTGATTCTATACCCACCCTATCCCTCTAGCAAAAGCTAGGACAATGAACTTGCTAAACAAGTAGTTCAACCTATTCGTTAATTACCAAATTCTTCT
>Ga0209232_1002030_pt1 | contig 10419 bp, 10 predicted proteins | sample ETNvirenome_2_60_FD_184066 | JGI IMG/M metagenome (GOLD analysis project Ga0209232, IMG submission 184066) | Marine viral communities from the Pacific Ocean - ETNP_2_60 (SPAdes) (version 2) | ecosystem: Environmental > Aquatic > Marine > Oceanic | place: Pacific Ocean | collected 2013-06-22
GTATAGCAAATGCTGTCAAACGTAAAAGAGCACAAGACCCTAACAAGAATCGTAGAGGCAAAGCAAAGAACGTGAAGAACTAATGAGAGCAAATGATTTTATTACAGAACAGCCAGTAAACACAACTAACAAACAGGGTGTGCAAACTACTGTAGACAAAGCAGCAAACAGAGTTACTACTCGTGATGCTGGCGGAACAGTTGTTAGAGATCGTAGTGGCAATATGCGCAGTATTGCAACTCCTAAGATTGGTGGCTTTCAAGCAAAACAAACATTCAGACCAGATGCTACTCCAGGTTATCAACAAGCAACTTACAAAGCAGGCGGCACTACACTTGACATGAAAGGTAGTCCAGAGACTGGGTATTCTCAAACAGTTGGTGGCAGCGTTGCCGGTTTCAATGTTCAAAACAAACAACGCTATGATGGTTCACAACAACAGAAAGTAAGTTATACGTTAGGCAATGATCAAAAAATAAGTGCCACAGCAGATAGAGCAAGACCCGGTGCTAAAACTAAAACCTCAATGACATATAAAAAAGGTGGAAAAACTATACCAATCACCAAGGACTTCAAAGGTATTCAAACTAACGATATCAATGAGGCGTTTGAACAAGCCATCTTTGAAGATGAAGTAACACTTGAAGATACACAAGACTTCCATGAGGAGTATGGTTACTTAGGTTATAATGATATATTTGAAGCAGAATATCAAGGACGTAAAGTTAAACTTAACAAGCCAATGCGTGGTGATGTTAAAAAATTTAAGGTATACGTTAAGAATGAAAAGGGTAACGTAATTAAAGTTAACTTTGGTGACCCTAATATGCGTATTAAAAAATCCAATCCTAAGAGACGCAAAAGTTTCCGTGCAAGACACAACTGCGATAATCCAGGACCTAAGACAAAGGCACGTTATTGGTCATGTCGCAAGTGGTAATATTCTAACATATTACTTGACACTTATCCCACATACATATATAATAAAGCATAATCAACAAGGAGTATTCACATGAGTGATAAAGTCTTTTCGAGTGAAGAAAAAGCAAAACTTACACAACTAGTTAATGAAGGTCTTACTGTAATGCAGGAAGTTGATGATCTTAATGAAGGTCTCAATGATACAATTAAAGCAATTGCAGAAGAAATGCAGATCAAACCCACAGTGCTAAAAAAAGCAGTGCGTACAGCGTACAAAGCAGACTTTGACAAGCACAGTGATGAATACAGCGAGCTTGAGAATATTCTTGCTACCGTTGGCAAAATATAAATGCAAAGTATAAAGCAGTTTTGGATTAATAGTTACAAACTAAGTCCATTTGCATTCTACTGTGAAATGATAGAAGCAGTATTTCTTATTAGTGCAAGTGCTATACTTAGTTTTACTATTCTAGATCCTGATGGTTGGCATTTTGTTCCGCTATATCTTATAGGTAGCATACTAGGCATAGTCAGTGCTATAATAAGAAAAGCAGCATTTGTCATTGTATTATGTAGTTGGTTTACAGCAATGAACTTGTATGCAATAGTACAACTAATTGGTGCCTTGTAATGAGTTATGTAGACGCATATTTTGATAGAGAACATGATCGTATTCATGTAGTAGAACGTATAGATGGCAAGCGAGAATATCGTGAGTATCCTGCTAACTATGTATTTTACTATGATGATCCACGTGGCAAATACAAAACTATCTATGATAAACCTGTGAGTAGATTTAGTACACGCAATCGCAAAGAGTTTCAGCGCGAACTAAAGATTCAGGGCGGCAAAGGCTTATGGGAAAGCGATATAAATCCTGTGTTCCGTTGTTTAGCAGACAACTATCTTGGTGCAGATGCTCCTAAATTACAAACTGCTTTTTTTGATATTGAGGTAGACTTCCACAAGGAAAAAGGCTATAGTAATCCTGAGGATCCGTTCAATCCTATTACAGCAATTAGTATATACTTGGACTGGACAGATACACTTGTGACACTTGCTATTCCACCAGGTGGCATGACCATGGAAACTGCTACTGATCTATGCAAACGTTTTGATAACACATACTTGTTTACAAGTGAAGCAGAAATGCTTGAAGTATTCTTAGACTTGCTAGAAGATGCAGACATTGTAAGTGGTTGGAACAGTGAGGGATATGATATACCTTACACAATCAATCGTATCACCCGTGTGCTTAGTAAAGATGATAACCGCAAATGGTGTTTGTTCGGTCAACAACCTCGTAAGCGTACATTTGAACGCTTTGGTAAAGAAAGTCAAACATTTGATCTAGTAGGGCGTGTACACTTGGATTACATGCAACTGTATCGCAAGTATACATATGAAGAACGACACAGTTATACACTGGATAGTATTGGCGAGTATGAACTAGATGAACGCAAGGTTGCATATGAAGGCACGTTGGATCAATTATACAATCAGGACTTTGAAAAGTTTATTGACTATAACAGGCAAGATACTGCACTGCTAAACAAACTGGATAAAAAACTACGCTTTATTGACCTTAGTAACGTGTTGGCACATGAGAACACTGTGCTACTAATGACCACAATGGGTGCGGTTGCTGTGACAGAACAAGCAATTATTAATGATGCACATGCTCGTGGCATGGTTGTGCCTAATCGTAAAAACAGAGACGGCGAAAGTACAACAGCGGCAGGTGCATATGTTGCATATCCTAAGAAAGGATTGCATGACTGGATTGGTGCTATTGACATTAACAGTTTGTATCCTAGTGTGATTCGCGCACTTAACATGGGTCCAGAAACTGTTGTAGGACAACTGCGTCAAACAATGACCGAACATGCAGTGCGCACAAAAATGGCAGACAAAAAGAGTTTTGCTGATGCATGGGAAGGCGAGTTTGGTAGTAAAGAGTATCAAGCAGTCATGAACATGGAGCGTGGTACAGAGATTACTATTGATTGGGAGAATGGTGACGAGGATACGCTAAGTGCATATGACGTATGGCGTCTTATGTTTGACAGTAATCAACCTTGGACGCTAAGTGCTAATGGTACTATCTTTACATATGAACGCAAAGGCATTATTCCTGCATTGCTTGAACGCTGGTATGCAGAGCGCAAGGATATGCAAAAGGAACTAAAGCGAGCAAAGGATGAAAAAGGTGATGTTGAATATTGGGATAAGCGACAATTGGTTAAGAAGATTAATCTTAATAGTTTATATGGTGCTATTCTTAATCCAGGTTGCCGTTTCTTTGACCATCGCATCGGGCAATCAACAACTCTTACTGGACGGTGCATCAGCAAGCGAATGGCTGAAACTGTTAACGCACTACTTACAGGAAAAGAAGATCATGTAGGCGATGCTATTGTATACGGTGATACAGACTCAGTATACTTTAGTGCATGGCCCATGATGCAAGAAGAGGTAGAAGCAGGTCGGCAAGAGTGGACAAAAGAGATTGTAACACAACTGTATGATGGTATTGCTGATCAGGTCAATGAAGAGTTTCCAGTGTTTATGGAACGTGCTTTTCATTGTCCGCGTGAGAATGGTGAGATCATTAGAGGCGGCAGAGAGATTGTTGCAACTAAAGGTTTGTACATTACTAAGAAACGTTATGCAGCACTTATCTATGACTTGGAAGGTTTTAGACTAGACACAGATGGCAAGCCAGGCAAAGTAAAAGCAATGGGGTTGGATCTAAAGCGCAGTGACACACCTAAAGTAATGCAGGACTTTATGAGTGAACTACTACTGGATGTGCTTACTGGTAGCCAACGTGAAGAAATTATTGAAAAGATCAAAGAGTTTAAGAACACATTTCACGAGCGACCTGGCTGGGAAAAAGGCACACCCAAGCGTGTAAACAACTTAACCAAGTACACAGCAGAAGAAAAGCGGCTGGGTAAAGCAAACATGCCAGGACACGTCAGAGCTGCAATGAACTGGAATAACATGCGTAAGATGAACAGCGACAAGTATAGTTCCGAGATCATGGATGGTGCTAAAACTATTGTATGTAAACTTAAGAGCAATCCACTTGGCTGGACTAGTATTGGGTATCCAACAGATGAAACACAATTGCCGCAATGGTTTAAGGAACTGCCATTTGATGATAGTTTAATGGAAGCAACTATTGTAGATCAAAAAATTGATAACTTGCTTAGTGTTCTAAAATGGGATCTCAAAGGAGCAACACAGACTGCAAACACATTTGACGATTTATTCTCGTTTGAGTAATATGCGCATATAAATACACTTGGAGAACGTCCATGAAACTTGCGGATAAAATGATGTTGTTTAGTCGCTTTTTGCGAGATAACAAAGACCATGAGTTAGATTTAGACGAACTCCTAGATACAGAAAAGTCGTATTTTCAAGAACAATCACGCTATTGGAAAGATAAATCTCTTTACACAAAACTAGATAGTATTGTTAATCAGATGAAAGATCTTAGCGGTCAGTACAATGATACCTTAAGTAGTATTAATAAAAAGACAGAACAGTTATTAAGAAAAGAAGAACTTGTAGTACTTCACAGAGACTATCAAAGGTATACAGAAGAAAATCGCACTCTTGAACTAGTAAAAGAAAGAGCCAACCACAATCAAGAGATTATAGACATCATTAGAACTGATGTAGGAAACTATAGTTCATGGCACTATGCAGGTGTTGAACTTAATCCTAGCACAGGAGCCCTTACCGAAAGTATGCTTGCGTGTGATCCTTTGTACATATACACAGGCAATATAGCAGACACAAATAGTATACGCAGTAAGTTTAGCGATTTCTTTGCACACAAACGACTAATGATGTATAATAATCTAGAAGATTTACCACAAAATCAGTTTGGTACAGCAACAAGTATAAACTGCTACGAATTTTGGCCCATAGATCCTATCAAGGATGAAATGCGTAAAGTCTATAATCTATTACGTCCAGGTGGGTATTTTATCTTCACCTATAACGATTGTGAACAACTAGCAAGTCTAGATTTTTTAGCAGGGCAAGAATCATATCGTTCATACAATACTAGAACACTTATGACTAGCATGGTACAAATGCTAGGATTTGAAATTGTAGATGAAAAGTTACACAGAGAGTGTTACAGTTGGATGATAGTAAAGAAACCAGGTGAACTAGAAAGCCAAAAACTTAGCAACCCTTTAGTAAAAGTTATATTACAATTATAATTTTATTGACATTAACCTCAAACCTAAATATAATACTATTATTATAAACATAAGGAAACTTCGATGAAAGATTATCTACTCGACATCGTCAAGCACACACATTCGCTTGGCTTTATTAGTCTTGTTAAAGTAACAGGCACAGACAAAACCACAACATTTGAAGGACTTGCAGAAGACCGTAGTGTTATTCTACAAGCCACAACTAAAACACCAGTAGCAGACTTTATGGGAACATTTGGTATGCCTAACTTGGACAAACTAGGTGTAATCCTGCGTATTCCAGAGTATGCAGAAAACGCAAACATTAGTATTAACAAGCAAGATCGCAATGGCGATAGTGTACCAGTTGGTATTGCATTTGAAAATGCAGGCGGTGACTTTAAGAATGACTATCGCTTTATGGCAAGTGAGATCATTAACGAAAAACTAAAAACAGTTAAGATGCGTGAAGTAAATTGGGGCATTCAGTTCCAGCCTACTGTAGCAAGTATCCAGCGTTTCAAGTTTATGATCAGTGCTAACAGCGAAGAGACTACATTTATCGCTAAAACAGAAGGCACAGACCTTAAGTTTTACTTTGGTGACCATAGCACACACGCAGGTAACTTTGTATTCCAACATGATGTTGAAGGACAAGCAACACGAGGATGGGCATGGCCCGTTGAGCAAGTAAGTAAGATCCTTAGTCTTGGCGGTGATACAACATTTAAGTTTAGTGATGATGGCGTTGCAGAGATTGTTGTTGACAGCGGATTAGCAGAGTATCGTTACTTACTACCAGCACAAAGCAAGTAATGGAATACTTCTTTCGTCCACCTTTATATCCTGTTATGTTGTCACCAGACTTCGCCCATGCTTGGATCAATGTTCCAAAAAACTGTAGTAGTTTTGTACAAAAGGTATTAGATGACAATGGATGGCATATGCTTGGCGGTGATATCACAGCAAGCATACTATCTGCTGATGACATTAAAAAAATTGTTGTACTACGAGATCCTGTGCAACGATGGATTAGTGGATTTGCAGAAACATTTGGGTATTGGAACACTGAAAAGCAACAAAAAATAGATTTAGATAAACTATGTAATCTATTAGAAAATGATGTGTTTTGGGATTTAGTACACACTAATCCAGTAATGTGCCATCATACAGAACTGCAACATAGATATATTGGCAATGCTAAAAATGTACAATACATTAAAATGCAAGATAAACATGCAAATAGCAGTGGCGTAACAGATCCTAATAGATTCTACAGAGAGTTGACAGAATATGTTAGATGGACAAATGGAACTAGTAATTTTACTCACTGGACAGATTTGACTAATCCAGTTACTAATGATGAAGGCAAACTAAGTGTATACAATAAAATACTTGAAGTAATGGATAAAAATGCTATAATAAAAGATAAACTGACTCAGGTACATGAACTAGATTATCTACTATTCAACGAGTTAACGAGATTTACAACTAATGCAACAGCTACCGACCGACCTAACTGAATTACAAAGTGACTATGCACTATTTCTGCCTGCACTTAGTACATTCTATGCACTGTTTGTAGGCAGACAGCGTAGAGGATTATTGCCCTATGATGAAAACATCAAGGCAAGTGGTGTTCCGTATATTCCCCATGACAGAATACCAACACATTTACCTCATGGTGTTGAGAGCATGAACTGGCTTGATCCTCGAGGATTGTGGCAGTACAAGTGGAGTTTGCACAGTGCTGGTCATGCTAGTTTGGATCTTACCAAAGACCTTTACAGAGAGGATATGTTCCGTGATCGCAACAGAGAGTCAAGTTGGCTACTAGGCGATAGTGGAGGCTTTCAGATTGGTAAAGGCAAATGGGAAGGCGACTGGCGCTCAGGTAGTGGTTGCGAAAAAGCACAAAAGAAACGAGATGGTGTACTACGTTGGATGGACAAGTTTATGGACTATGGAATGATCTTGGATATTCCAGCATGGGTAGATCGTAGTCCAGAAGGCAGTGCAGCAAGTAAAATTAGTTCATATCAAGAAGCAGTTGACGGCACAAGATATAACAACGAATACTTTATGCAACATCGCAATGGTAACTGCAAGTTCTTAAATGTGCTACAAGGTGAAAACTTTGCACAAGCAGATGACTGGTATGAGCAAATGAAAGACTTTTGTGATCCAGTTAAGTATCCAGAAACACATTTTAATGGCTGGGCAATGGGTGGACAAAACATGTGTGATATTCACCTTGCACTAAAACGTGTGGTTACATTGATGCATGACGGACTACTTGAAAAGGGCAAACATGATGTTATGCACTTCTTGGGCACAAGTAAACTAGAATGGGCAATGGTACTTACTGCTATTCAGCGTGGTGTACGCAAAGCACACAACGAAAACTTTACTATTACATTTGACTGTGCTAGTCCTTTCCTTGCTACAAGCAACGGCACACAGTACACAGGGTATCGACTAGAGCATGAAGGTAAGTGGAGTTATATGATGGAAAGTGCGCCGGACGATAAAGCACTGCACATGGATACTACTCCATACGATCAGTATTGTGATCCACTGTATGAAAACTGGATGCCAAGTCCAATGAGTCGAGGACTAAAACTAAATGATATTACAGTGTATGGTCCTAATGATGTTAATCGTATGGGACAAAGCAATGCTACAAGTTGGGATAGTTTTACCTACGCACTGCTTATGAATCATAATGTGTATACACATTTGCGCAGTGTACAAGAAGCAAATCGTGTGTTTGATGAAGGCAGATATCCGTTTATGCTAGTAGAAGATACCTTTGACAAAACAGAAGTCAAAGATGTTATTGCTAGAATATTTGAACTAGATAATTATGATGCACAAATGAAAATGATCGACGACCATACACGACTATGGATGAAGGTTGTTGGTACCCGCGGTCACGTTGGCAAGAAAACAGTCAACAGTAGCGCACAGTTTTTTAGTTTATTTGAGGAAGTATAATGCGAGCTCTAATAGTAGGTATGGGTATAGGCGAACTGTACAAAAGTATCTACGAACGTAAACTATGGGATGTTACAACTGTAGATCAACAAAAGCCTGCAGACTATTGGGATATTGAAGAAGTTCCAGGCGAGTTTGATGTTGCACACATTTGCACACCTAACTTTACACATGGTCATATTGCTCGTACTATTGCTAGTCGTTGTAAGATTGTGTTTGTAGAAAAGCCAGGATTGCGCACCAGCGAACATTGGGAAGCTCTTGTGCATACATTTCCTAACACACGTTTTAGTATGGTAAAGAACAATCAGTTTAGACATAACGTAGCAGAACTATACTTACTTGCACATAGTAGCGAAGAAATAGTACTGAACTGGCAAAATCATAATAGAGTTCCTAATCCTGGTAGTTGGTTCACTGAAAAAAGCAAAGCATGGGGCGGAGTAAGCAGAGACTTGTTGCCACACTTGCTAAGTTGGATACAAGTGTTTGAACCAGAGTATGCTAAACTAGGATTATATGCAAGCAGTAAGCATCAGCATTATGATCTAAACACAGTTGGTACCACGGACTATGGAGTGGTAGATCCTACAGGTGTGTATGATGTAGATGATCGTGCAGACATTATGCTTAACAACGAAACACACATGTATACATGTAGTGCAAGTTGGAAGAATCCAGTAGGTGATAAGATTGATATTGAGTTTTATGTCAACGGTGAAATTACACATACTGAGCCACTAGGACTATGTCCAGAAGATGCATATGAAAAAATGGTTGACACAGCCGTAGATAATCTATATAATGATAGATACTGGAACGAGCAGTTTGCTCGTGATACTTGGATTCACAAACAACTAGAGTTGTTCTAATGAACAAAATTTTATATACACAAGGAGATGGTTTCTTCCAACAAGGAGGATTCGAACCTGGCGCACTGGATGAAAACAATATACATGTTCGTGCAGTAATGACAGGAGTATGCCGCAGTGACATCGCAATGATGAACGGCGATTTTAGTCTTCCCATACCAATGCAAGGACATGAAGGACTTGCACAAGTGATGGCTGTGGGCAGTGGTGTATCAGGGGTACAGCCCGGCGACTATGTAGCGACAAGAGGCGAGCCAGCGTATGCTGATGAATACCATGTTAAACCTAATCAATGGGTAGTAGTACCAAGCCGAGATCCAAAGTGGATCTTAGAGCCAGTAGCATGTGGGGTCAACTGTGTGCTACAAGCAAGGCATGCTATTGATACTATGTATGCACAGATTAGGAATGATACACCACTGTCCAGTCCAGAAGAGCCATGGAAGGTAAGATCACCCAGGGCAGTTATTATTGGCAGCGGATTTTTAGCAAAGATTGTACTACGCACATTTGATATACTATATCCAGACATAGACGTAGATGTTATTGGCAGTTCAAACGAGGAATGGTTTGGCGATCAAGGGCATAGTTTACTCATAGACTTTGATGGCACATATGACATCGTAGTTGATCTTAAAGAAGATAGTCGTGTGTTTAGCACTGATTGTGTAAATGAAAATGCACTAATAATTATGGCTACCGAAAAGCCCAATGGTATTGATACTACACTTGGTCACTTGTTGTGGAAAGCAGTGACAATGATATTCCCAAGTCCGAGAGCACCTACATTTTATCAAGCAATGCTATATGCCAGAGATTGGCAGTTAGATGGTAGACTTGTGCTTGACAATTTCTGGACTCGCAGTTATAATAGAGATACTGAATGGCAACAAGCATTTGATGATGCCAACAATCGTGTTGGAGACTATGGCAGAGGATATATCGAATGGGACTAGATACAGATAAACGCCAAGAAGTTGTATACTTCACAGGCACAGAAGTAGAACACACAGCAATGTATGGCGAACGTACATTGTTTGTTGTCGGTGTACAACCCGTCATTGAAATACAAAAACGTGCAGATGCGCACGGCATTAAGCATTTATACTTTGGCACAAGTCAAAGTTTCACTCCACGTGGTAAAGAACAACGTGAACAGTGGGAAAATATGATTAGAGCATTGCTCGTAGCAGGCTATGTATGCACACTAGACTTTGGTGTAGAGTATGCAAGTTGTGTAGTAAAGATGGACTTTGGTAGTAACCCTAATTTCATTGCAATGATTAGTGTCAAGTTACCAAACATAGCAGGATTCAACTACAATGCTACATTGAAGTTAGATGATAAGACTTGGGGACATAGTAATCCAGGTATTTGGTGCCACAGTTTACACGAACTACAAGATC
>Ga0209232_1002031_pt1 | contig 10407 bp, 14 predicted proteins | sample ETNvirenome_2_60_FD_184066 | JGI IMG/M metagenome (GOLD analysis project Ga0209232, IMG submission 184066) | Marine viral communities from the Pacific Ocean - ETNP_2_60 (SPAdes) (version 2) | ecosystem: Environmental > Aquatic > Marine > Oceanic | place: Pacific Ocean | collected 2013-06-22
AATCAATGGCACACAAATATCTAATGAATCTACAGGTTTTGGCACCTCTGCCGTCAACGACATATTTGGTGTATTTTTAAACGCCGACGACCAAGAAATAACTTGGGCCAAAAATGGCTCAGTTTTAAGTGGCTCATTATCTCAACCCATAAGTTTAAATGCCGCATTTAGTGGACATTTTATTTTTCCATGTAATGTCCAATTTGAGAACGATGGCGGTCAATATAATTTTGGTGCTTATACTTTAATAAGCAACACCAGATCTTTTAGTGATGCCGACGGGCAAGGCAAATTTGTTTATTCACCAGTTTTAAGTGGTGTAAATTATTTTGCTCTCTGCTCGAAAAATTTAGCAGAATACGGATAATTAATTATGGCTTATACAACAGTGGACGACCCAAGCATCTATTTCAACGTGGTAACTTATACGGGCAACGGCTCGACTCAATCAATTACAGGTGTTGGCTTTCAACCCGATATGGTTTGGCTCAAAAGCAGAAATGCGTCTGGAGACCATGTAATAACTGATTCAAGCAGAGGAACAGGCAAACAAATAATGACAAATGGCTCAAACACTGATAGCTGGGAGGAAACAGAGCAAAGCGCAACAAACCGCATTACTTCTTTCGATAGCGATGGATTTACTTTAGGCGCTAATGCAGAAGGTAACACAAACCTAGATACCTACGTTGCTTGGTGTTGGAAAATTAACGGCGGCACAACAGAAACAGTAGCGGCAGGCTCAACCAGTTTTGATCCTTCTGAATCAACCGTGCAAAAAAACTTGGCCGCTAATATAACAATATCAGAATATAATGGTTCAACTAGCTTTGGCTCGTATTCACATGGTTTAGGTGAGATACCTGCGTTTCTTATGCTTAAATCTAAAACTATCGGCGCTAACGCACCGCTCGTTTATTTGCACAACAAAAGAGGATTCGATAACGCGGGATATTGGACAACAGGAACAGGCGCAGGTGATGCGCTATTTGACGCCGCGCCAACTGCATCGGTTGTAAATTGTAAAGATGTCAACCCTGTGTTTAGACCACAAGGCGCTAAATCTTATGTAGCATGGCATTTCGGTAATGAGCAAGGTTATCAAAGAGCTGGCTTAACTCATGGCAATAACCAAGCCGACGATGGCACTTTTATATATTTAGGATTCAAACCAAGGTTTTTTATATACAAAAGATATGACGCAACTGGCGGCTGGTTTTGCATAGACAGCAAAAGAAAAACACAAAATGGTGGTGCACAACCTTTTTCGCGTATGCACAACCGTGGTGCGGAAGGTTCTGCGACTGGCGGTGCTAACGATATATATGTAGATTTTTTAAGTAATGGAGTAAAAATGAGGTCTAATGACAGTGAATTAAATGGTGATTTACTATACTGGGCCATAGCAGAAAAACCAACAGTGAGTAGTGGCGGAGTGCCATTAACGGCACAATAGTATATTATAGGAATTAATTATGTGGGCATTAGTAAAATCAAATAAAGTAAGCGAGGTTATCAATCAACCTAAATCTATGACCATCGGCGATGTTCAATATCCTCGTAACATATTTTCATTATGGAGCGCATCTGAATTGCAAGCCATAGGTATATATGAAGTCGTACAAGACGATAGCAATAAAAAAGATAGTGAATACTATGTTAATACAGAACAAAGTTTTTCGTTTTCAAGTGGAACAGTAACAGCTAGTTACGGCACGGCTACAGCAAAATCTTTAAACGACACTGGGTCTGGAGCAGACTTAGTAAAAGGACTTAAAACCTTACATAAAGAAACCGTTAACAAAGAGGCTTATGCTTACTTACAACCGAACGATTGGATGGTAATTAAAGCACAAGAAACAGGCGGTTCTGTTGCAAGCGACTGGACCACTTACAGGGCCGCAGTTAGAACGACTGCTAACGACATGATAACCAAAATAGATGCCGTAGGCGATGTTGACGCGTTAGCGGCATTGTATGTTTACAACGATCAAACCCCACCAACAAGGCCTCTTGGGGAGTGGCCCACAAAACCAAGTTAAAACTAGGAGTAAAAAATGGAAATGATAGTAAATTTAGTGACATGGGTGACAATTATAGTAACCGTGGCCTCTCTAATTGCCGCCTCAACGCCCACACCAAAAGACGATGCCTGGATTGGTAAACTTTACAAATTGGTGGATTGGGCCGCTTTAAACATAGGCCGCGCAAAGGAGAAGTAACATGAGCTGGTGGACTAAGGTAGTGGATTTTATAACAGGAACAGAAAAAGTAGTAGTTAGGTCCAGAAATAAAAAGGGTAGATATGTCGCGGACGATGAATCTACTCCAGATGTGAATGAGGCCTACACAACAAAAAGGGTCAAAAAAACTAAAAAGGCAAAATAAATGACAACGGTAAAAGATGCTCTCAATGCTATAGAGTCGCATGAACGCGAATGTAGAGCTTTGTATAAGAGCATAGATGCACGACTTGAGGCAGGTTCTAAAAGGTTTGATAAGTTAGAAACCATGCTTTGGGCCGTATATCCTTTTATTGTTGGCGCGGTAGTATTAACTAAATTTATATGAACGAACAAAATAGATTTAGTGGCGACATGGACAGAAATGAGGTCGAAATGGACCTCAACAAATTCATGGACATGATTCGTGAGATATCTGATTTAAAAGATAAAATCAGGGACTTAGAATCAGACTCCAAAGTAAACCCACATCAAAAATGGATTCACTTAGCAAGGGCAGTAGACTCTTGGCGGATCTTTCCTCGCGTGTTTTTAAGTGTTTACATATTTCTACTTTATTATTCAACCATGTGGTTTATGGCCTTAGAGGATCCTAGCCTAGAGCAATCTGGACTTATATCAATAATAGTTGGTGCTGGGGCGGCATGGTTTGGTTTATATGCTGGGACTTCAAATTCGTCTAAAGGTTTTAAAGGCGAAGATTAATGTACGAATACAGTTGCCAGGTTACACGCGTGGTAGATGGCGACACGATTGATTGCATACTAGACCTTGGCTTTTCTGTTTTACATAAATGCAGAGTCAGACTCTATGGCATTGATACTCCCGAAAGTAGAACCAGAGATAAAGACGAAAAAATTAGAGGCAAATTAGCCGCAAAATTTCTTAAAGAATCAATAGAAAATGCAAAAGTGGTAGTTTTGCGTTCAAAATTGAAAGATTCTAAGGGAAAGTATGGTAGAGTTTTAGGTGAGGTAGTGGTAGATGACATCAACATCAATGTCGCTATGATTGAAAAATATTTAGCAGTTAAATATTACGGTCAAAGCAAAGATGATGTAGAGGCAGAACATTTAATTAACCGTGAAAAGTTGATTGAATTAGGAGTTTACATACCCGATGAAAAAAAAACAGGATCAAGTTGAACATGACCAGTTAGTTAAATGGTCAGCTGTAATGTTCTTGATTACAGCTCTAATTGGTTTTTCTATAACAGCAAACGCGCAATCTTCACAACAATCTGGCACAGCTTGTGTTAATGGTACACAGTATTGTGAAAATAATTCTTTAGATACAGTCAATACTACGACTACGACAAATACGAATACCAATACCAACAACAACACTAACACTTCGACTTCGACCGCGACCAACACCAATACAAATACTAACGTCAACACCAATAATACAACCACGACGGCCACGAACTTGAATACAAACGTCAACACTAGCACCAATAATAATATTAACGTTAATACCTCAACGGCTACATCTACCTCAAATAATACTAATAATAATATTAATACTTCGACCTCTACCTCTACGGTAAATTCGACAGTAAATCAAAATGTTAATAACACAAATAATAGCACTAGCAATAACACTAATCAGAACACGAATATTAATCAATCAACCTCTGAATCGAATGTTACGACTAATAATGTTAATCAAAACAACAACAACACCAAGTCTGATAACACCAATAGAAATATTAATGAGTCAAAATCTGTGCAAACCATAAACCAAAATGTAAAAAGTGAGGCCCCGCCTGCGTCTGCTATAGCTCCCAGTATTATGAGCTACAGCCAAGACTTATGTACCACAGGGGTAAGTGGCGCTTTCCAGGGACAGGTTTTTGGTTTATCTGGAGGCAAAACAATAGTGGATCAAAATTGTGAAAGATTAAAACTTTCTAAATATTTGTATGACATGGGTATGAAAGTGGCCAGTGTAGCCTTGCTCTGCCAGGATGAGAGAGTATTCAAAGCCATGGAAATGGCTGGAACACCTTGTCCCTATCAAGGAAAAATAGGCAAAGAGGCGTCTGCCATGTGGGCCAAAAATCAATCTAAAAGGCCAGATGCAAAAGACAAAGAAAAAGAGTTTATCGAACAGTGCACAAAAGAAGTGAACCCAAAAAGATCTAGTATCAATAAGGATGTTGTCGGCTTTGTTAAAAAAACTTATACAAGAAAAACTAAATCGGATAGACAATGCAAGCAAGAGTTTTATGCTACGCAGTAGTTAGTCTGCTAACATTTAACGTATATGGTCAATACATATACGAAAGCAATCAAGCATTATACGATTTACATGATAATGCTAATAACTTTAATGGCGAGTTAGCTTACGAGGTTTCAGATGATGGCATATCTCCTGCAATTGACCTTTCTTTTGATTTTACTTTTTACGGCTCTACATTTACGAAAGCACGAATGGCCACGAACGGATGTTTACATTTTGGTTCTAGTGGTAGCTATTGCTCTGATTACACTCCAGATCCTATTAACGGTCAGCATACCTACACAATATACCCTTTCTGGACTGACTTAATAAGAGACAACAATTCACGCATGAAGTCTTGGGGCGATAGTTCAAAGATGATCTTTGGATGGTATCGTCTTAGGGAATACAATCGGGCAGGTACGGATAACAGTTTTGAAGTGATACTTTGGAACAACAATTCTTTTGATATTCGCTATAGAGAATTAGAAATTATCAACCATGACGTGCTTATAGGTGAAGTCGGGTCAAATAAAAATAATTCGTATACTTATTATTACCATGATGAATGTAGCACTGGAACTACGAATTCTTCTACTTGCGTAAACACCAATTGGAATAATACAACAATAAATACAACACTAGAAAACGGAGGTTCTTTGTTTGGCGAGGGTTCTGGTAATGGTGTCGATTGTAGTAATCCTTTAAATGATTCTAGCTGTAGTGGCTACGCAGATGCTCTACTAACGCAACAATGCAACATAACACAGCTTTATAGTGAATCATGTCCAAACTATTGGGACGCATACGATGACCAACAATGTGAAGATGACCCTCAGTATGCACCCTTTTGCGCGGGGTACAGGCAAGAACAATCTGTAGCGTTTTTTGATGATAGTAATGTCAATTATGGTTTTGTAGATGAGCAAGAACAATTTGCCACTGGTAATTTTGATGATGGACACCATGAACATGATTTTCAAGACCAGTTTTTTATTGTGGAAATATTTGAAGAGGATATGTTCACACCTTACGATGATTTTTCTGAAAACCCCATAGAATATTTTGACGGCCCGATAGCAGAGGAGTTAGTAATTTTTTTCGATCCAGAACCTTTACCATTAATAAATGACTTTGGCCCAAGACACGATGAGCCCTTTCATAACCAAGATGAATTGCTTTTGGATGAATTTGTTTTTCAAGAAACCTTTTTGATAGAGGATTACAGCGAGCCTAACACCTTTATAGAATTTAATAGCGTAGAGGATTTAGAAGAATGGTTTGAAGAAGAGACTAATGAACACCACGAAGAGAGACATGAAGAAAGATTAGCATACTTGGATGAGCCAGAAGAGGAGTTTATAGAAGAAATTTTTGAAGAAGAGGCAGTAGAAGAGGTTTTTGAAGAAATAGAAGAAATGCAAGAAATAATGGAGGAGGAAAGAATCGCCGAAAGAGAAGAAGAAATTAGAGACGAAATTATTGAAGAGGTAGCAGAAGAATTTGAAGTGGTTGAAAGAGAAAACCCAAGTGGCAAAAACAAGTTGATGACGGTAGCTTTGAACGTCGTTAGAGCAGGGGTGCAAACAGCCGCTAATAGTTATTCTCAAACCTCTGGAGCGTCTCAAAATAACAGCGCAGTAAATTCATCTTCATCTAACCTTAACAGTGGTAGTGTTGCCAGCTCTAGCGGAGGTATAAGCACAAGTAATAGTCCTAGTGTTTCAGACCAATTTGCAAGCTCAACCCAGCAAACAAACCAGGTGCTATCAATGTCAGACAATTTGAGCGGATCTGGTGGCGCAAACATTTCTATTACACCATTACCAACTTTTGACAATCAAGCGTCAGTGGCCATTGCGGACGTGCAAGTTTCTAACGTACAAGGACAGATTGATACTGCATCCTCTGGTGTTATGACATCCTCAGAAGCAGATCAAATAGCAGAAAAAATTATTGCGGCCAACATTGAGGCGCAACAAGAAGAGATTGAACAAGAGCAACAAGAAACTGGAGAATATGGTGACGAAACTACATTAGTGGCTTTAATAGGATATGTTCCTGGTTTTAATGCTTATCAACAAACAACCATTGTAGACAACACAGATTGGTATATTAGTGCAAATATTTATACTTCTGCTAAACTAGATGACAATACCGAGGCTTTTTTTGGCTTGGTAAATGAAAATTTAAAAGGTCTGGGCCAAATGATTGAGGACCAACCAAATATTTGGAGATAAGTTTATGGACTGGTTTCAAAACAAAACAACACAATTAATTGCTCTTGTTGGAATTGTTGGCACCCTGGCTGGCTTTGGTTATCAAGGAGCCGAGTATGTCAATAGGTTAGAAAACCTAGAGGCTAAAATTGGTGGTATCAGCGAGGCAGAAGATAACGTCCAGGCTATTGAGGAAAGGTTTGCATCAATAGAAACCTCTGTTCAATTCTTAGAAAAAGAAGTAGATAGCATTGCAATACCAGACGTTACAGAAATTAAAACAGATATAGCAACAATAAAAGCTGATCTTGAAAGCCTTGACAATGATATACAAAAACTAGAAACAAAACTTGAGAAAAAAGATAGTAACCCACTGAGCGGATAATGCGTCTTTTAGTTTTAAGTTTAGCTCTTACTGCTTGTGCTACCCCACCAGTAGAAAAAGAATGGAATGATAAATACGATCCTGCTAACTGGCGCAGACAGTTTGAAGAATGTAGATATTTGTTATATACCGCTTATTCAAAAGAAACGCAAAGAGATCAATGGTCAGAATGTATGGACAAAGACTATGAGTAAAATACTATTAGGTATCGTTGGTGTTATGGCTTTACTTACATATTTTTTGTGGAATGAAAACTTAAGATTGTCACAATTAAATCAAGCCTTTGAGATTAGAAATCAAGAACAGCTCGCCACTATAGAAACTATGCAAAACGATTTTAAAGTGCAATCCGAAGGTCTTTTGGCCCTGCAATCAAAAAACCAAGAAATTCAAGCCGAAATGAATCGGTATCTGGACATTTTCAAAAGACACGATTTAACTAAATTAGCCGCGGCAAAGCCTGGTCTAATAGAACCGAGAGTAAATAATGGAACTAAAAAAGTTTTTGAAAGCATCGAAGAGGACAGTCGCAATATTGATAGCCTCGACAATGGCTTGCAGTTGCAGTCTTATCCCTAGCCTGCAACAAGTAGAGGTCGTTTCTAAGCCGATTGAGCGAACCTTTATACAACCCGTTATGCCTCGGGAAATTGACCTAAAAGAACCTTACTGGTATGTTGTATCTGAAAAAAATATAGACGAATTTTTATTAAGAGTAGAAAAAGATCAAGGCAGTGTTGTTTTTTTTGCAATGTCAGTACCAGATTATGAGCTTATGGCCTACAACATGCAGGAATTAAAAAGGTACATCAATGAACTAAAACAAGTAGTTGTTTATTATAGAAAAATTACGACAACAGAGGAGAAAGAATGAATATATCAGAAGAGGGTAAATCTTTAATTAAGAAATTTGAAGGGTGTAAGCTAGAGGCTTATTACGATGCGGTCGATGTTCCAACAATAGCGTACGGGCGAACTAAAAACGTGCAACCTGGCGATACCTGCACACAGGAACAAGCAGACGCTTGGCTAGAGGAAGAATTAGAAGAATACGGTGGTTATGTAAATGATGCTGTAAAAGTACCATTGACTCAAAATCAATTTGATGCGTTGGTGGCCTGGACCTATAACTTGGGACCGACAAATCTTAATAACTCAACCATGTTAAAAGTTTTAAATGAAAATAACTTGGAAGAAGTGCCAGCACAAATGCGAAGATGGAACAAAGCAGGTGGTAAAGTTTTAGAAGGATTAGAGCGCAGAAGGCTTGCCGAGTCTATGTTATTTGAAGGCGATTCTGCCTGGCATGAGGTATAACAGAAAACAAAATTACTTTATACTTTCCTTAGACGCATGAGCGTTTAGGGTTAGGTGATTACTATGTCACTACCTAATTACCTGGCCCGCCTTTATAAATATGAGTGATGTTTCCCTAAAAGATTTTGATATATTGTCTGAGCAAGACAAAGCCGAGGCTGTAGCTCTTTTAAACCGATATGAACAACTAGATAAGCAGGATGCTTGTCAAAAAGATTTTATTGGTTTCGTAAAACACATGTGGCCAGAATTTATCGAAGGCCGTCACCATAAAATAATAGCTGATAAGTTTAACAAGATAGCAGACGGTAAATTAAAAAGGCTAATAGTATGCTTACCACCAAGACACTCTAAATCTGAGTTTGCCTCTACTTTTTTTCCTGCTTGGATGATGGGCCGTAGAGGTAATCTTAAAATTATACAAACAACTCACACAGCTGAATTAGCAGTACGGTTTGGTCGTAAGGTAAGAAATATTATAGATAGCGAAGAGTATCAGCATATTTTTCCAGATACCAAACTACAAGCAGATAACAAATCAGCTGGTAGGTGGACAAGTAACCAAGACGGTGAATTCTTTGCCGCTGGTGTTGGTGGTGCGATTACAGGTCGTGGTGCTGACCTATTAGTTATTGATGACCCGCACTCTGAACAAGATGCGCTTTCACCAAAAGCGCTAGAAAGTGCCTATGAATGGTACACCTCTGGACCTAGGCAACGTTTACAACCAGGCGGTATTATAGTGATAGTAATGACAAGATGGTCAACAAAAGACCTGGTTGGTAAAGTTTTACAAAAACAAGGCGATGACAATGCCGACCAATGGGATGTTGTTGAATTTCCTGCGATTATGCCAGAGTCCGAAAAACCGTTATGGCCAGAGTTTTGGAAGAAGGAAGAATTGCTAGGTGTAAAAGCCTCTTTGCCCGTTAGTAAATGGAACTCACAGTGGATGCAAAACCCCACAGCAGAGGAAGGATCTATTGTTAAAAGAGAGTGGTGGAAAAGGTGGGAATATGAGGATATTCCACCGTATTCGTATGTTATACAAAGCTATGATACTGCCTTCTCTAAAAAAGAAACTGCGGATTATTCTGCAATCACAACCTGGGCCATATTTAACGCAGGCGATGAAACGGCCGATGCAATCATCCTTTTAGATGCAAAAAGAGTAAGAGTGGACTTTCCAGAGCTCAAAAGACTTGCTATGGAAGAATACAGATATTGGAATCCAGATTGTGTCTTAATAGAGGCAAAAGCCTCTGGAACACCTTTGACCCACGAACTAAGGCGTATGGGTATTCCTGTAACAGCTTACAGTCCTAGTCGCGGCCAAGACAAAATAGCCAGGATGAATTCTGTAGCGCCGATATTTGAGTCGGGTATGGTCTGGGCCCCAGATCACGATTTTGCCGACGAAGTGATTGAGGAAATGGCATCATTTCCATTTGGCGATTATGATGACTATTGCGATAGTGCTACAATGGCTTTGATGAGATTTAGACAAGGTGGTTTTGTTTCACTTGAAGAAGATTATCAAGACGAGGTAAGGCTTTTAAAATCTAACAGACAAGTATATTATTAATGAAGATATATATAACTAAATTTACCCATGACGGCGAAGAATTTGCAGGACCTAACATTCATGCAGAAAATATGGATAATGCTGAACTTATTGCTGAGTCACAAGGATTAGTGGTTATGGGTGAATTACAAGACATAATACAGGCACATGAAACGGAACTTGAGCCAAAGGTATTACACTAATTATGGCAGTAGAAAAAGTATTAGACGCTGAAAACTCACCTGATATAAAAAATCAATCTACTACGGTTGAGGTTTTTCCAGAAGAAACAAGACAAGAACAGATAGCGAACGCCGCTCAAATAATCGTCGATGAAGAACAGGTGCTTTTAGATGATGAAATGTTGGAACCAGCGACGCCACAAGTGCCGTTTGATTCAAATTTGGTTGATTTTATAGATGAATCTACTTTACAAAAAATAGCCTCTGACTTACT
>Ga0209232_1002032_pt1 | contig 10401 bp, 21 predicted proteins | sample ETNvirenome_2_60_FD_184066 | JGI IMG/M metagenome (GOLD analysis project Ga0209232, IMG submission 184066) | Marine viral communities from the Pacific Ocean - ETNP_2_60 (SPAdes) (version 2) | ecosystem: Environmental > Aquatic > Marine > Oceanic | place: Pacific Ocean | collected 2013-06-22
ACCTTCAAAGAACTGCATGTTCCATTGAAAGTAAGCTTCCCCCAAAGGCTTCAATAAAAAGTCATCTAGGTTTTTAACAACAGTTTTAATATTTAAACTTGCTGCACCTAATAGCATTGACATTCCAGAAGCTGTTCTTGTCATACTCTGAACACCTGTTTGTCCATGTGAGTATGATGGTATTCCTGTTTGTTCATCTGCAAGTTGTCTAAACTTGTCAAACATCATCATGTTTTCATTAGATGTATTTGGAAACTTCATACCATGAACTGCTTGTCCCGGCATCCCTGCTTGTCTGCGGAATATTTTTCCAGGATATATCTCCATTGACTGTCCACCTACTAAAGCAGACTCATCAATATCAAAGACTACAGAACCAGATAAAGCCAAGTTATCTACTGCCATCCTTGCATGTCCATTCATAACTTGTTGAGAATCATCCATGTTCTCTGCTACTCCTATACCAAAGAAATTATAAGGATTTCTTTCATAAGGAAAAGCATGATAAGGAATACGCGCAGGAGTAAAAGGGTTTACAACTGCTCTGAGAAGTTTACCACCTGTAATCCAAGCATTGATCTGTACTTCGTCTAAATCATCTACTGAGTCAGGAAGATCAATACCTACTTCTCTAGCATACTCCGCATCCATGATACCCCAATATTCTAGAACTTCATAGTTCCCTTGATAGTCTTCGCTACCTCTGGCATCATCTTTTAATTGAGTTTCAAAATCTTTTTCTTCATAGTTAGGCCCCATCTGTAGACACTCTCTAATAGCGTCTTCATCAAAATAAGGCATATTGCGCAGTTGTCTAAATTGACTGCGGTTCATTTTATGGCGGTGAATTATATACTCACATTCATCCATATTAGTTGCTGCAGGATCAGGATAAAAATCCCAACAACTTACAAATTCTATTCTAGGAACTCTAACTTCTAAAGGACTATATGCTCTATTTCCTTCTTCATCTTCTTCCCATCTATGCAATTTTTTATTAAAGTTAAAAGGCCCTTTAACAAGACCTGTGCCTAATAAAGCTGATTCAAGAAGTGCGTTTCTTATTTCAGATGATCCATTAGACTCTTCTATCTGATCATGAATAAGTTTTTCCATTCTCCTTGCAGCTTTCTGTGCAGGGTTAATATCAAAATCAGCAGGGTTTGAACTGTTACCTTCAACTAGCATATCGTCTGCTAAGTCTTCTATAGTATCAGAAAAGAGTCCTCTTCCAAAAGTAGCTCCCGGCTTTAAAGTTCTACCATCTCCTTCATAACCTATTTCATAAGGATTATCTTCTTGTGGAGGATCTTCTAATCTATTTCCTATATTATCTGGTATTGAGGATTCAATATCAGGAGTAGGATTATTAATATCTAAATGTGCTGAACCATATTCCCCTTCAGGAACTTTAGTTTCTGTAACACCTATAGGGAACTTACCAGTTCCAAACATAACATCTACTAGCTGTCCAAACGCAGCAAGTACTTTTGTTTTTGTAACCTTTACAAAGATTCTAGACTTTTCAGACTCTCTAAACTTTACAGATTTGTTGTATAATCCTCTGTAGTTTTCATATGCTCTTAACCATCTGTTTTCATCTGAGTTTCTTTTATCTTCTGCTTGATAAAACCTTCCTTCAATAATACCTACTAGATTTGATTTCTGTTGCTCTTCTAGTTTTAAAATACTGCCTGTTTCACCTTCAACTTCTTCATAGATGTCATTAGCTGTTAAAAATGTATTTTCTTTTTCTGCCATGTATTAATATCCAAATGTTGAGTCTGAAGGTGTATAAACATCAGATCTTATTCTTAATCTTCTATCATAAGGATGATCTACTCTTGGGCGAGACATCAACATATAACGCAAGGCATCATAAGCGTGATCTGAAGCATTAGTATCTACATCTTCTGAATTTGTTTTAGATAGTGGAATACTTTGTAATTCTCTAATTAAATTAATACAAGTATTTACTATCTGTAATCTAGGCCTTCCGTTTTCAAGTCTTTTGCGTAAATGTTCATGTATTTGAACTTTACCTGCAACTCTATTCTTATCTGCCCTTCTTAATTTATGACCTCTATTAACAAGTGTTTCACCAATAGTAGGCCCAGAGTATCCTGTTCTAGCCCATGCAGCAGTATCTAATACTCCCGGAATAGACTTAACTTCTGATTCCTCCATTAAAGTTATTTTGTCAGCAAGCGCATTGCCTGTAAGACCTTTCTGGTATAGTTCTCTATATATAATGATGGTCTTGTCTTCAGGATCAACAGCTGCCCATAAACAACAACTTTCTGCGGCATAGCCATAATCTACACCTTTTACTCTTTCCCACCAAGAGGGAATATCAAAAGGTGCTATTACATGTGTTTCTGGTTCAAACTCTGCAAACGCTGCTCCTTCTGAAATATCCCAATTACCTTCAAGTAACTGTTTTCTTTGAACAGCAGGAAGCGAGTTAAGCATCCTTTCATATTCACCGTCTTCAGCTAGATAAGGGTTATCCTGTAATCTAGCAGGAATAAATTTTCTTGTAAGTCCATCATGTCCTAAAAAAGTTTTATTAGAGTCTGATGGTAATACATATCTTTTCTTTACCCAATGCGCTCCTACTCCACCGGGGTTTGCTGTACATCTAAGATAAGTTTTAAGATTAGGATCTGTAGTTCTTAATCTAGAAGCTAAATAGTTCCAACCAAACTCTGTTGGAAGGTGTGTTATCTCATCAAAGCCAATCCAACTGTACGCTTGTCCTTGATAGCGATACACATCTGAGTCTCTTTCTAAGAAGCCAAACTCTATCTTTGCTCCGCTAGGAAAGTTCCAAAGTTTTTCTACTTCTCTAAACCTTGCTCCTTTAAAAGCTTTAGGATAAAGTTCTCTTGACTTATCTATTAATTCTCTTAATTCAGGCATTGACCTTCTAAGTATCAATGCTCTATGTGCAGGATTGTGGCAAGATCGCAATGGATCAATTAACATTGCAAAACTTTTACCACCCCCTGCAGCTCCACCATATAAGACATCCTTTTCTGGTGCAGCTAAAAAATCTTTCTGTGGCCCTTCATTGGGCATAAAAGCAACATAAGAACCTGTTTCATCTAAATGTTTTTGTATAGCATCTGGTAATTCTTTACTTTCTGCTTCAGTAATAACATTAGATGTTAAAACTTTTTTACTTGTATCTAATTCTTTTTCTGCTTTCTTTAAAGATCTGCGCAGTTTTGTTACTTTTTTATTTTTCTTTTTTAAAGCTTTTTGAGCATGTAGTGCTGCTCTAACATCTGATAACTCAGAATTTTTAGGTCTTCCACGCTTTTTTTGTGGAGTTCCGTCCTTCTTTAGTATATAGTTCCCTTGAGCATCTGTCAAGTATTTTTCAGGATTTTTTTCCCACTCTTCCATATACTTTGTCCACATGTTTCTTTAAGCCTACTCTAGAAAGAGATCTTCCTGTTTCCGCTTCTAGCCAATCTACTCCCACTCCTAAACTAATTTCTCCAGAATAAACTGCTTCTGCTACTTCTTTTAAAACATCTAATTCAGAAGATATTGGTTTTAAGTAACCATCAATATGAGACAACTCATAACCAAAAGGCACAGTAGAAGAAGTTCTTCTGACATATTCATTAGGAATAAAAAATCCCATTTCTTTTAATTGTTTAAAAAGTCCAACAAGACTGCTCACCACTTAACCTTATGCGACCAGTATCTTGCGCTTAGTTTACTAGGACTAGCATCCTGTGCATTATGTCTTGCATAGTAACTTCTTTTTCTAGCTTTATCTTTTTTACTCTTTGGATTCTTCCCTGCTCCTCTTACTCCTTGTTGACCAAAGCGTATAGTTTTTACTTTATCTCCTACTTTGGCAACAACTACATGAGATTTTGTTTTATGATTAGGAGTTCTTTTAGGCTTGTTGTATCCAGATACTCCTGCTCTTGCAAGTCTTGGATCTTTTTTCTTAGCCATTATTTCTTCTTCCTTTTCTTAGTTTTCTTTTTATGAAGCCCATGTCTAGCATGTTGTTTCCCTGCAGCAGTTGCAGCTCTTTTCTTTTTATTAGCTGCTGCTAGTTTTCTTCTGCCTGCAGGAGTAGATTTAAGTTTTTTAATCTTGGCAGAAGGAGCATAGACTTCACCAGTTTCAGAAGACTTCTTACCGCTTGGTGTTCTCCACTTTTGCTTTGTCCACTTCTTCAAAGACCTCTGAGACTTTTTAAGTGCCACTACTTACCCTCTTGCTTTTTTCTTTGCAGTTTTACTTAACTGATTAAAGTGATAAAGTCTTTTACTTGTTTTAGTATGAGTCTTATTGGAATGTAACTCACCATTAGGCATTTTATGTGTGTTGCCTTTAAACTCAGTACCATCTCTAAAGTAATGTTTAACTCCTTTAGCCATTACATTTTTTCCATATCTTGTACAGATTTAAAATGAACTTTTCCACCACCCATCATCTTCTTGCGTTTAGAACCGTACATTCCACCGCCCATCATCTTTTCTCTTTTCTTTGGTCTACCTTTTTGGCTACCATATGTTCCTTTTCCCATTGGCATTATTTGTACCCTCCACCTTTTGCTTTGTATTGTTTAGCTAACATTTGTGCCTTTCTAGCACTCCATTGTCCCGGACGACCACCTTTAGAACCTGCTTTGATTCTTTCAAACAATCTTTTTCTCATAGTAGGCTTAGTATAGTTACCTGCTTTGTTGACTGTTGATTTTTTCTTTTTACTTTTTTTGACGGCCATATTTCCTCATTTGCGAAAACGCTTCATTATATTTCAACTGTTCTTTTCGCTGTTTAAAATTATATCTTTGTTGTTTCTTTGCTTGCTTTTTAAAAAAGCTATCTCTACTTAAATTTCTCATAGAGGCATCTTAGATCTAATTTTTTCCCATAGTTCAGGTTTCTTTCTTTTAATTATAACTAATGCTGTCACAGCTATAAATAAACCTATAATTAGAAAATCCATAGTATTATTCCTCTTCAATAACAGTATAATGCTCTTGATCTATTTCAATGGGAGCTTTATCTGGCATTAAGAAGATACCTCCCCCTACATTATGGTTGACATCTACCTTATCTACTTTAGATACACCTACTCTATCAAGTAAGGTAGTAGCAGCTGCAAGTTTATTATTAGCTTGAACCACTGGCCTCTTAGACTCCATAATCTCTACAAGCTTGAACGCTGCTTTAGGAGCAGATGTAGCCAGTACTTCTTTGGTTAGCTCCAGTATTTCAGACTTCAAACTCTTAACAACATGGTGATGCGGAGAAGAATAGCCTGCAAGTTCTGCTGCTTTCTTTGCATCCCCTTGTGTTTCTACAAGATGTTTAAGAAAAGACTGTTGTTTGTCCGTCAATTCTCTTTTTCTTTCTGTTTTTTCTATATTATTTAAAACTGCCATAGTAAAATAGTATATAGTCCCCTGAAGATTTGTCAAGTTTTTTGTAATACCTCTTGACAAAAGTGAATTTGAACTATATACTAAAGTAATCCAAACCCCCGGGGTTGCATATAGTATATCCTAGTACTACAAAGCTCTAAAGAGCCGCAGATTAACCAGTATTCTATCTGGTTTATACCCTAAATCTCCTAAAAATGTATGTATATCCTATATATATAGGGAGTACCCCCATGGTCACTTGCCTCCCCCAAAGATCTTTGGAGCATCCAGAGTCAAACAACTACAAAGGTAACCACATAGACTCTTTATCCTGAAAGAACTTTGTAGACTCCAAAGAGCTAGGGAGGATCAACAAGTGATCTGGGGGTGCGTATAAGGAACTAATCTAGTTTACAAAGCTCTGGAGTCCTGTAAAGTCTAAATTCTGTAGACAAATTCTAAACTTAGTAGACTCCAAAGACTAGATTATTTTTATAGAATTAATCATATCTATTTGATTTCATTGGCATTACCCTTTCATCATCTCTTAAAAGAAACATAGGGGTGGTCGGTTTGGCATGAAAAGAAAATAATATTTTTTATTATTAAAATTAGCAACAAAATCTGGGTGTAATTTGTGGGTAACTTTGTAGAGCTAATCAGCGAGAATGGGATTCTCAAAAATCCCAGTTGAGCTTTAGCGATTAAAGTTATCCATAGATTATGCCAAGAAAAAAAGAGTCTATGTAGGTACATTAATCTGGGGAGGGTAAAGGGGAAACTTAGAGCAAGTGTTACTTGGTCTTAGTTTGGGCTTTGCTTTTATAAACTTAGGGGAGCGTAGCGACAGTTATAGACTGAGGAGCCTGGGCCAGGCGACGAAGAAATTTTTTTTATTTTTTTATGTCACAAATATATATAAATAAATCTATATTTTATATACGATTCTGCTTGTACTCAGTCACAATATTTGAGATAATCAAAGCATAACAGGAGAAATTAAAAATGAAAAAAACTATAAAGAATATTGATTGTTACGGAAGTGTTAAAAATTCAGATTATTTTTTAGTAGCTGATGAAATGGAAGGATATGTATTTGATAACTGGAAATTAACAGATGACAGAAAATTTAAAAACTGGACAGAAGTTGTTAATTACATTTTAGAACATCATAATTTTTATGGTGAAATTCAAGAAATAATAGGAGAATAAAAATGCTTGAATATACAGAAAACTTTTTTGATTATACAATCAATATTTACTCACAAACACCAGATGAAGATTTTATTTATTTTTATAATCTTTCAGAAGGAGATAAAATTTTATGGAGTGAATTTGAGCCAATAGAAAGTAAGGGAAAGTATCGCTATGAAGTTATATATGGAGGTATGCTTTTAGAGTCAGATGATATTGCAATGGGAGATGAATTTTCAGCATTAACTAACGCAAGATGGGATATTTTCACAACATATAAAAAAGCAATAACAGATCAAAAGAAACTAGAAAAAATATATAACTCTATATATAAACTTCCTTTTGAGCGTGATGGGTGGACAGATTTGCAATATGTGGAGATGTTAAATGAGATTTAAAAAAGCAAACATTAAAAGAGTATTTGATAACGCAGAGCGACAAGGACACAACAGAAAAAAATTAGTTTATATTAATTCTGGCGGTCTTGTAGATTATTTTTTTCATAAAGAAACAAAAGAAGAAATCCAAATTAAAAATATAACATTCAATAACACAGGGAGATTATAAAAATGAGTATTGATCTAAATCAAGTTATTAGAGATATTGCAGGCGGTTTTGATACTGCGAAAAGATTAGAAGCGGAAATGAGAGAAGAACTTTTAAAACAACAACAAGAGCAACAGCACCAATCAAATTGTGATGAGGGGGAACTTGATGAACTCCAATTCTAAATTTGAAAAATACGATTTTCTATACTTGCTCAATATGTTTTATAAAATGGTTGATCGCATTGGGTATGATAATGCCATATCATTTATGGAGAAAGTTTACCCGACTTGGGAATATCATTGGCAAGATGTAATGTTAGCTTATGATTATGAATACAATAATTTAAAAAGGGGAGTTGAATAATGAGTAGAAATGATAAAGTACATTGCCCACCAGAATGGGAAAAAGAGGATAACTGGTTTAGAGTCGAAGTTAATGTTGTTTCGTATGTAAATGCAGACAACGAACAAGACGCACAATATCAAATTGAAAGAGACCTAAACGCAGGAGATATTGACGAATGGAAAGTTGAATATGTAGAGCAAGACATAAACTATTATTGAACGGAGGAAAATCAAAATGTATTCACCAGATGATATAAACGAAATGATGAATGAAATTACATATGAAAAAGCATATGACATAGCGACCAAGCTACACCCAGATTTAGAAGAAAGAAACGCTCCAAAGTTTGAGGGTTTTGTTATGGAAATCTATCACCAAATTTGGGAGCAATACGAATGATAAAAATATCTAACACCAAAAAGATGGGCAGTATTTTTTCTTGGTCAACACAAGCAGGACACCCAAGCGAAGGAGGAAGTTGTCCTGCAAGTTTTGACAGTAACGGAAATTATGTTGACGCTTGCAAAGGTTGTTATGCCAGAGAAGGGAACTACAGATTCTCAAATGTTAAAAAGGTACGACAACATAACCAACAAGATTGGAAGAGAAAAAACTTTGCAGATGAAATGATTGAATATATAGATTTGAATTGTAGATATTTCCGTTGGTTTGATTCTGGCGATATGTACCATTTGAAATTAGCTGAGAAAATATATCAGATATGTAAAGCGACTCCGCATTGCAGACATTGGATTCCAACAAGGCAATACAAATTCCCAAAGTTTGCAAGCGTGATTGAACGATTAAACGCATTGCCAAATGTCGTTGTCAGATTTTCTTCTGATTCTGTAGTTGGTCACACAGTCACAGGAAAAAACACAAGCACCATTGCGCCAAACTTCCATATCAAATCTTTGCCTAAATCATTTATGAAATGCAACGCTCAAGATCAAGAAGGACAATGCAAAGCTTGTAGGCATTGTTGGGATAAGAAAATCAAAGTTGTTGTTTATCCTTCGCATGGTCAGAGGATAAGAACAGTATTAAAAGAAAGAGGATTGACACAATGAAACAATCAAGAAAACCAAAGACAAACAAAGTGTTAGTTACTTATGCTCAACAAAAATCTTGGTATGTGGCAGAGGTTAAGAGTCTATTGAGTATTCAGTTTACAGCACAATTTATAGATGAAGATGGACACCTTCGAACAAGTTTTTATCATTACGGAAATCGTGGTTACGATTGGAAGGACTATGAAGAACAGGACTGAACAAGATTGAACGAATGATTGAACGCAAAAATAAATTTGCACTCAGTCACAATTTAAATTAAAATTAACTAATAAAACTAAGGAGATATTAAAATGCAAATACACGAACTCAGAACAGAAATTTATAATTCAAACTTTTCTATTGATGATTACAACGGATTGATTGATTTGATTCATGACACAATGACATTGAACGCTAAATCAAAAATCAATGTTGGTGATGAAGTATGGGTTGTTCAAAAAACTAAACGCTCAAAAGGAGTTGTTACTAAAGTTGCAATCAAAAAAGCAGTTGTTGATATAGAAAACGAAGGTAGCTACAGAGTACCTTTCTCAATGTTGGAGAGAAGATAATATGAAACCTCTAAATGTATTCTCATTATTTGATGGTATGTCTTGTGGTCAGTTGGCATTAAAAAAAGCAGGAGTACCAATAGGAATTTATCACGCTAGTGAGATTGATAAATGGGCAATCAAAGTAACTAAAAAGAACTTCCCATTCACAATACAAATGGGAGATATAACCAAGCTTGAAGATTGGAGATTAAAAGTTATCAGAAAAGAAATAGGAATTGATTTGGTTATGGGTGGCTCACCTTGTCAGGGATTTTCTTTTGCGGGTAAAAATCTAAACTTTGAAGACTCAAGAAGTAAATTGTTTTTTGATTTCGTCAGAGTCTTAAAGATACTCAAACCAAAATATTTCTTACTTGAAAATGTGCGAATGAAAAAAGAAAGTCAGGATGTTATCAGCGAGTATCTTGGAGTTGAACCAGTAGCAATCAATTCAAATTTAGTTAGCGCACAGAATCGCCACAGATTATATTGGACTAACATACCTTTTGATATGCCCAAAGACAAAGGAATTATACTTGCTGATATTCTAGAGGACGGAGTAACAGATAGAGAAAAATCACATTGCCTTGATGCTAATTATTTTAAGGGTGGCAATCTTAAAAGTTACTTTGAAAAACACAGAAGACAATTAGTATTCAATAATAAAGGCGGTGCTATTCGTGGTCGCTATGATAAAGACGGAAAGATTAAACAACAATTAGAACTCCGACCTGATGATAAAACAAACTCACTTACTACTGTTCAAAAAGATAATGTAGTTGTGCGTGTTCCAGAATTAAAAGCAGGTTTCGGTGCTTGTATTCAAGTAGGCGAAGCAGACTTAAAAGGACATGACATAATCAAAAGAGTTTACAGTAGGAAAGGCAAAGCACCAACACTTACAACAATGGGTGGTGGTCATAGAGAGCCTAAAGTAATTGTTGATGAATTAACTTGGAGAAAACTTACACCTCTTGAGTGTGAGAGATTGCAAACAGTACCAGACGGATACACAGAAGGAGTATCAAATACTCAGAGATACAAAATGTTAGGCAATGGGTGGACTGTAGATGTGGTCGCTCATATTTTAAAAGGCATAAAACAAAAAGAAGAATGTTGGATTCCTACCAGTTTAATAGTATGAGAGGAGAGTTTACCAAAAGGATACGGAAGATACAATGCACTTCCTGTTCGTTGACATTGTTGAGGTAAACATACCAGTAGTTGGTAGTCTACTTATCAAAACTACCCAGAATTTTTAACAACACTAAGGAGTACAAATGAAACTTAAAAAACTATTAGAGAT
>Ga0209232_1002033_pt1 | contig 10389 bp, 14 predicted proteins | sample ETNvirenome_2_60_FD_184066 | JGI IMG/M metagenome (GOLD analysis project Ga0209232, IMG submission 184066) | Marine viral communities from the Pacific Ocean - ETNP_2_60 (SPAdes) (version 2) | ecosystem: Environmental > Aquatic > Marine > Oceanic | place: Pacific Ocean | collected 2013-06-22
CGGCGGACCAGCCCGCCATCCTTAAAATTTACGGGTGGTGGTCCCCCCATACCACCAGCAGGCTGCGGGGGTTCGACCGTGGACATAATCCCCTGCGCCATAGCGCCCTGTACAGGCTCCATCATCTCTTGTTGCGCCAAGCCACCAATGCCTTGGTCTACTGCGCCCATCACCATAGCGGGCTGCACCAACGTCAGGACAGACTCAGGCGTCTGTCTGGCGTCTTCTTCTCCAACTACACTAGCAAGCTCCTCATAGCGCTCTTCAACTGTCGCTTCATCACCACGTATGGTGTTCATAACCGTTTCAAAGTCTTCGGCTTGGTCGAGGTTTGTGATCTCCTGCTCTGCCGTAGCTAAAGCGCCCTCAAGCACTTGTGGGTCTATGGCCTGTTCGCCCCCTGCTGGTGCGGGGGGCATAGCAGGTGGAGGCGGCATCATTGAACCGACGCCCTGTGCCATAGCCGGATCACCGCCCATTGCCATGCCTACGGCAGGAGGTTCTGCCTTTTCTTCCAACACTGAAAAATCTCTTGGATCTAAATTTGTTTTAAAAAATTTATTATAATCCAACACAGTAGTTCCCGGATTTTCGCCAAAAAACCGAGCGATATTATAAATATTATTTGGGTTAAACCCCTCTTCGTTAGCAGGAAGTTCTCTGCTTACATCATCTAAACCAAGGAGTGGGACATCGTATCGAGCTTTATTCCTAAGTGCTTCTAAAGCAGTTATATTCTCCAGCCGACGTTGTTGTTGTATTCTTTCATCTATTAGTTCTGCTTTAGCTCTGTCTATATCTCGACGTAACTCATCACTAATCCCTGTCAAGGTTCCTCTGGCTCTAATCTCTCCGCCTTCCTGATACTTCTTAGCAGCAACAGGGTCCATCTTCATCTGCACTTCTTCCGGCAGCTTTGAGAAGCCCTTATACTCGTTAGGCACGGCCTGACCACCGTTGGCAAACATCTGTCTGGCTAATACGCTTCTGTTCATTAGAATAACCCCGCTGTTTTAGCGCCCGCTGCCGCTGATAATCCTGCAATACCCAGACCCAAATAGGTCTGAGCCGGTGATACGTTAGGTGCAGTAGCCGAAGTGATAGTCTGCTGTGATGTTGGAGCACCTTTATAAATGTCTGACAAAAAGCCATAACGCTGATACGGCTCATACAACTGCGCCAGATCACTTTGCCGTTGTGCTTCAAGCTCTGCCTGCTGTTGCGCCTGCTGCTGTTTACCTAAATTAAACTGTGTTTCTATGTCTTGCAGTGTTTGTTGCTGTGACTGTTGACCCAGTGCCGCTTGACGAAGACCAAGCTGCCCCAGCGCTTCTGCTTGTGCCGCCTGCGCCTGCTGCGCTTGTAAAAAGTTCTGTGCCTGCGCCTGTGCCAAGGCGGCTGCACGGTTACGCCCTATCTCTGCCTGCTGTATCGCGGCCCGTGATCCGCCAAATGCGCCCTGTCCTACCGCACCAAGCCCTGCTTGTGCGGCCTGTATATCAAAAGACCGGTCAATCTCAGCTTGAATAGCTTGTTGATACGGGTTCATAAACTGCGTGATGCCAGACGGATCTAAGGTGGTCTTTGCTTCACCCAACGCGGTTCCTGCGTCGGTTAAATACTGTTGGAAGCCACCAATACCGCCTGAAGCTGGGTCTGCCGCAGCGATTGCTTGATCCTGCAAACCAGACATTTGAGCGACTTGCTGAACGGGTAAGGTAATAGGCTGATCAGCTAGCTTTTTTGCAGACTCAAGAAGACCAATTTTATAGGCTTCTATTTCAGGAGCTTCTCTGACGATTTGGGTTTCTGTAGCCATTATGCCATCGCCTTCCCTTTAGCCTCAAGGCTGCGCATCATGTCATACATGCGGTTAATGCCTTTGTCATTGTCTCCGTCACCCAAGCCTTTGACCGCGTTGGTTGTCATCACGAACTCACCGGGCATTAACATAGCTTTTACGCTGTCTTTGCCGGGTGTACCCTCATCTGGCATGATACCACCTACACGTCGTGGAAATATCTCACCGCCGTCCGCTACAGGAAGTATAGAAGCCTGTTTTGGAAAAATTGTTGGAACAACATACTGACCTTGAGACAACATAGGCGTAGATCCTGCGACCCCATATTTAGCTTGGTTCGCTTTGTAAAGTTCGTAACCTGTAGGACCAAGCTGTTCCAGCAACTCTTCATCACTTGGACCGTCATCATCACCACCCAGCACTTTATCTAGACCATAGACTGTGGCTGCTGTGCCCACAGTCCCAGCGGGTAAAAGAGCTCTTGTAAGAGTCGGCGTGGCATCAGCTATGGCTTGTTTTGCCATCTCTAAGCTCATACCCGGATTCTTGGCCATAAGCTCTGTTGGGGTAATGCTTGGTCCTGACGGTAAAAAAGCGTCTCCCATACCCTCTAAAAACCCTATATTATCTCCCGGAGTAAGAGCTCCTTTAACGCTTTCAAAAAAGCCCGGAGGTTTAGTGGGAAGATCAACAGCTTTACTTAAATCAAATGCGGGTTGTGTAGGAGCCGTAGTCGCAGACGTGTTAAGACTGGCGTCAATTAAACCCTCTGGTCTAGGAGCATTCATTTGATTTTGTAATTCCGCAACAGATACTCCTTTATCAGGAATATTATACCCCTCTATGAATTTGACATCTGTGCCTGCTGAAGACAAATTAGGATCATATGGACCCTGACCTGCCCCAAAATCCGTGGCTTTCGCAACTTCTTCCGCGGGAGTAAGTGGAGCATCCGCTAGTCCAGCGAACATTTGATCCCCTAACGCAGCTTGGTCAGCCAAAACTTTTTCGTAACCGGCTTTACCAAACTGACCAGACGTAAGCTGCTGACCGGCTGTTTGCAAGTTAGACAATTTAGCTGCATCCTGAATACCTTTCATAGCGCCCTGACTAAAGCTACCACCGGGAGTTTTAGCCGCCTGTAAACCGCCACCAATAGCAGCAGTTGCGCCACCAATAGCGCCACCAATCAAGGCATTTTTGAAGGCGTCCTTCAGGCTACCGCCCTGAACGAGTGTGCCAATACCTGCTCCAAGAGCACCTGAGTAGATTGCACCAAGGCCGGGGAACATGGCGTTCAAAGCAAAAGGTATAATTACCGGAGCGGCTTTCTTAATTACGTTAGTTACGCCTTTGAGGGCTTTGCTTACACCTTTAACAAGCTTAGATCCTGCTTTTTTCACACCCTTAAATATTCTTTTCAAAAAGAACTCAGGCATACCTGTGTCTGGGTTTATAGAGTTTACACCAGAACCAACCACATAACGCTCTGGGTCCTCTACACCAAGATCCCGCAGATGACTAAATATAGAGTCTCGTAGCTTTGGGTTGTCGTCAATCAGGGCTTTCGGGACAATCAACTCACCGGTTTCAACGTGAGCAACGGTGTCGTCACCGTAACGACCGTAAGATGCCATGCGCGTGGCAATAGGCTCAAACGTAGCAATACCAGAAGATCCAAACTCCTGCGCCGCTTCTTCACGCTCCAGAGCTTCGATCTCGTGGTCTTCCATATAGAAATCGGCGATACCGCCCGCTGGAAACTCAAAAACTTCTGCTGTTGCTTGTGCCATTTATAAATTCCTTAATATAAGGTTCCTCGCAGTCTACCTTGTTTTTCAAATTCCGTCTACACTATGCAACGGCTATTGTTACAGTTCCGAGGGCCGTGGTCCCCACTACGCTTCCCGAATGCACCTCGTTTTGTACTATAGTCTGTATAAAATTAGCTTCACCTATAAAAAAATCACCTACTTCTAATGTGTTAGCAGAGCCACTACCGGGTATACCCTGAAAGTTAATGTCCGCGGACCGCACTTCGTCGATCAACTGTTCCAAGGCCCGCGCTAATTGATTGACGTACACCGGATCGTACTCTTGCGGGGCCGTCGGTATGATCGGACGTAATACCTTTTTTGTCATCGCCTACCATCCGGCCTCGCATCAAGTCTAGACGCCCCTAATCTCCAGTTTACGCCCGTGTCGGTATTCTCAACCCTGACCGACATCTGTCTACCACGAGCTCTCAGGTCAATCTTTTCTGTAAACTGTTCTACTGGAGCGGTAGCTGTTCTTACCGCAGAACCGGAGGGAGACTCGGTAAAGTTATTACCGCTAAAATCCCTGCTTTTTACAGTAAATAGAGCAGATGGACTACTTGTGCTTGACCCACTAAAACTAAGATCCGGCAGTATACGGTTGACCAGCATGAACTGTTGGCCATCACCTATGTCAAAGTCGGAGGACTCAATAAACGCGTTGATAGCGACGGCGCTACCAGTGCTAAAATCATCTAAGCCATCTTCATGGTTGTATAAGTAGAAATCTGCACCGGTAGCTTGCGGAAAACTACGTAGACCAGAAGCTCTGTCATTCCATGCAGTGCGAACTAAAGTGCCGTAGTACCATATCTGTTGACCGTAATTGTACACAACATACCGGTCTATCTCTGTTGCACCGGAGGACACATAGAACCACCAAATCTCAGTCTGGCTGCCTATAGACCCCGCATGGAACTTGAACGATTGTTGGTTATTCATGTCATTAAACACGTAGTCTCTGACACTGCAAGGTATGGTTTGTATACGTCCGTCATATGCGTAGAAGTTTTCTTGTCCCATCCAAAAGACAATGTCGTTTACAGCAATGGCCGTATTTGGTCCGGCTATGCGTATGTTGTCACCAAGAAGTGATATACCAAAAGTAAAGGGTGCGCCGATAAACTGCATAGAATACAAAGATTGATCTGTATACACCAGTATCTGACGGCTGGTTTGCACTGCCGTAATAATTTCACTACCCTTTGATAAACGTAAATCACCTGCTGTATTGGTTGCCGTGGGTGTAAAATCGGTTAAAGACTCTTGGCTTCCAAACCTAATTAGTAAGGGGTCAAGAACAGCGCTACCTACCGGGTTGGTGCCGAAGAAAATGATGTGTCTATCTACATCGGAAACCAACAATTTACGAACCACCGTGGGAACATCGCTTGCACCCGTTAAACTGTCTAATCGCACCGCTCTCGTGCTAGTTCCGTTGGTTGCATCCCAGTAAAACACAGTCCCGTCAGATATATTGAACAGTAGATCCTCACCGAAGTTATCTACCGAAAACAGGCGTAGCGTTTGACCCGATAATGACCCAGCCGCAGAACCCCAAGTAAATCGACCCCATGTGCCAGCACCCCAACCAGAACCGAGGACCGTGGTGTTTAGCCCAACATTAACTTGAAACGCTGCGGTGCCGGATGAACCACCGCCAGCGGTGCTACCTGAAGTAGCCGACCCGGCAGTGGTGATTGTAAAAGTTGTGGTGCTAGGGACAGAAGTTATTGTGTGTTCGATGTTTAGCTGTGCGGCTGTTATACCATCAGTAGTTGTAAGACTGGCTAATGTGACAAAGTCCCCCACTATCGCACCATGTGCAGCTTGTGTCGTGACCGTAACAACGCCGCTGCCTGCGCCACCTGTGGTATTTACTGGGTTTGTACCAAGACTGACAGTGGATCTAATGGGCGTGATATCGTTAAACGTGCCTGCATTTTCTAAGAACACCTTTTTTTCGGTGCCTATAAACAAAAGGTTTTGTGAGTCTAAAGTGACAAAGTCAAATATCTTACGAGGTGTGCCTGTAACTTGCGTATTAGATACACGAGTCCAGCCGCCTATACGCTCTGCGTATCCAGCCCTAAAACGTATCTTATCTCCGTTAAACCAGCCACCTTCATTAGAGTAATTTGTACCCTCTCTATTGATCCCCGGTTTGAATTGCAGCTTGCTTAGAGGCATATAACACCCCTATGGTTTCGTAGGCCAAGTTACGTCATCTAAAGACGTAGCTGATTTAGTTATATCTCTCAAATCTTGACGATATTTCTTTTGTGCGTCTGTCATAGTAGCTGTATCTGACATATCCCACCAATCAGTCTCAGCAATTAAGCGATTACGTTCATCTCTTAAATTTTGAAGTTTGAAGGCAGCTATTAACTCTGCTTCCTTTTTTGCAACTGCATCTGCATCCCAAGCTACCTCATTACCATTACCATCGTAAGCAATAGTTTGTCCTGTTTCTCTTTTAGTAATTACTCTTGAGATAGATGAGTTAAGTGCAATTATCGCATCATGTTTCATCATTCTATCTCCATTAATGTTATATAACTTTGTCCATCAATCGCATCCGTGGGACTGCCTGAACCGCCTCTATTAACATACATGGTTTTATCCCAATTAGATGTATAATGAAACTGCACGTTGTAGTTTATTGCACTCGTTGTATTATGGTCATGTAACAGATTTCCACCCGCAGTAAGCATCGTGTATTGACCATTACCGCCAGCTCTTGAACCAAAATATCTACTAGTCAACGCAGTATAGCTTCCTGTTTGACCTATATCATGGTACACAGTATGATGCTGACCAGCCATAGCAGCTCCACTGGCACTAGTGCCCATGGTTATGCCATACATAATTAAAATATTACTTGTAGAAGATGTTGGTGTAATAGTTCCAATTAAACCAGTGGCTTTAACAGTGTTAGCTTGTCCGGTTATACTCTCTTCAGTATCATAAAGAGTATGCACAACTTGCAATACTTTTCCTAAACCACTAATGCCGCCACCAACAAATGCCGCTAGTTCTGCCGCTCTACTCATGCTAAGTCTCCGAGTGCTGATGTTCCACAGTCTGTTACGCTATCCTCAGACCGTGACATATTATACCAAGTTCCTAAACCATAAGCGGTGGTTGATGAGGCATCGCAATGTGTTTCTCTGCCATAAATGGTGAACGTGCAAGTAGTGACTGCGTAATTTGCATTGCCCATTGCATTTGAAAAGTTTACTTCAAAGTTTCCTGTCGCTGTATCAGTAATACTGCTTGTATTAAGACTATCACTTAAAGCTGCGGCAACCGTAAACTTTGCCCATTGTTTTGCACTACCATTTGCAACAAAGCTGGTAGCAATGCTGTTATTACCGCTGGCATCTTTTAGGGTGTTAACTCTAAGTTCGCTTGCCATTATGCAATCTCCCCGATGACAAACGTAGAAACATTGCCCTTGTCTCTAAAGCCGTTGTTTTCAATCGTATAATATTTATATGATGCTGTTGCTTCTGCTAGTGTATAATTACAAGCATCATTGTTTGCTAACTCGTTTTGACTGTCTACAGCAGTTGCATAGCTTGTTGCACCAACCATACTATTCGTGAAAAACACTTGACCTTGACCTGTTGTAGTATCTGTAAAGCTAGAAACCCCAACGCTGTCATTTATCGTAGCCGTGTCGTGATTTATTCTTGACCAGCAAGCAGGTAAGCAATCGTTAAGTATAAAAGTTGCCGCACCACCTGTGCTAGTAATAGTTATGTCACCAGCCGTTGTTTTACCTTGCAGTTCATCTACTTTAAGAATACTAGCCATTATGCGAGGTCTCCGTGCGTTGCCAGCATATTATATTCTGCATCGTAGTTGCTTCCATTTAATGTAACAGATGACATAAAACAGTTTGAAGTTTGGGGCGCACGTTCCGCACTACCGTCTGTATGCGCCGAATATCCTAATGCTGAAGAAGACCCATAATTCATACTAAACGAACCATGTACAGAATAGTAAATATCAGAAAACGAACTGGTATAATTTATCTGAAAATCACCAGTAGCATCATCAGTTATAGAGCTTACGTTAAAACTTGACCTTACCACTGGTGTTTGATGATTGTAATGCAAGATAGATTTAGCGGCACTCTGCTTAGTCAGCGTAACAGGACCAGTACCAGCCTTATCTGCAATAGTATCTACATTCAATACGCTGGTCATACGATACTCCAATATCCGTTAACAGTAACGGTAGCAGACTGCGTTATAGGACCAGCCGACACGCCATTCTCATCACTGTCAATCGTAATATCTGCGCTAATGGTCTGACCGTTTAGGCGGATGATGCTGTTATTGCCCTTGAACGGATAACGTGTGTCACTCTCTGTCTTGGTGTAACTGCTAGATATAGCAAAGGTGTCATAGACCACCATCTCAACAATGTCGTTCAGGCTGGCGGCTGTGACTAGTACAACGCTTGTGCCTGTTGTAGCTGCATAGTCAGTTCCCGGCTTGAGAAGAACACCGTTCTGATACACGTCCATGTACAGGCTGTCTGTATAACTTAGTGTTTTCGCATCGCCATCACTGCCACTGAATGTCGTTTGACTAGCAGTTGCCTGATACACGAAGCGGTTGCGAACACCAAACTCTGGGGATTTTCCTATGTATGGCATTATGCGAGATCTCCGTGTGCTAGTGCCGTAGTTAAGTCAGCATGTCTTGCATATTGTAAAGCGGAACCGCTATTTGCATAGAGAGTAGTAATTCTAAAGAAACTCGTGCCAATCGCGCTAGCAGATGCAACTGAGGCAAAACAAAAAACAGTCATCTTTCCATTAAATGCTGTGTCTTGAGACTTAGCACAACCGGATACAGCGTAGTCATCATTAGACATGTTATTGGTGAAATTGAAACTTTCATCTCCTGTAGCATTATCTGTGACACTGCTATGATTGAAGCTATCATTTGTTGCCACCGTACTACCTGTATCAGCACTAACCCAAGACTTCGCCAACCCCTGTTGCAAAGAAGTAGTTACAGCACCGCCCTCAGAAGTGACAGTGTTACTTGCACCAATACCTGTGCCTATTACTTGAGTCAGCGCCATAACCTATTCCTTATGCGTAAGGGCTATCACCCAATACAGATGTATCCCAAGCTGCTTTGAGCTTTGCAATGGTGTCTGCATTGTCAATGGCTGAAGCCGCTGGTGCATCACGCAAAGCCTTCTTCTTGTTGACAGAGTTAGTTTTTGCAGTTGCATCATCAGCTTCAAGAGCCTTCATATATACGACATCCTCTGCATCAAGCAGCGGTGCGCGAACTTCACGGATTTTATCCTTAAAAATCTTTTTTGCTTCTGTCATATCCTCAGAGATGACTTTGCCATTCAGAGTCCATGCGCCTCTAAAATGACGATCTGATGGAACGGTAGCGGTTGAAGCATCAATCTGATTACCGTCCTTATCTACGATATATGTTGTTGGTGCCATGAGGTTTCTCCTATGCGGCTACGGTTTCATCAGTGGCTAGTTCTTCACTAATCTTCCAAGCATTGCGCCACTCTCTTGTCGCTGGAAGCTGTTCCTTGCGGCATATTACCATCTTTGGCTTATTACCGCTATCATAGTCTCGCCACACATGCTGTGGGCAGTCTTTCATAATCAAATACTCGATTGCTTGCTCTTCTGTCATTGCCTCAACAGGCTCTGTATTATGCAACAGATAGCCGCGTGTATGTTTCTTAAAATCAGGCTGTGCCTCATCTTTAGCTAGTTCCCAATAGACTTGCACTGGTGGCAGGATACCGCCCTGTAGCGCACAAGCCATCCAGTTAGGGTCTGGCACAAGTATTTTGGCGCACTCATCAATCTTGTCCTCGTACACCACACGATACTCAGATTGATAGGCTTCTAGGTTTTCCTTTGCCCAGCATAGTCTGTCAAATAAGTGTGTGCCTTGAAACTCAGGTGTTTTTATCATGCTAAGTCTCCCATACGAATAGTATCAACTACATTGCAATCTAAAGCATTGTCTGAAGTGCTACGTTGACACTGCGTTCTAACAGTTGTAGTTGTTCTATCTAAACCTGTGCCTGTATTATTATTTGCAGAAATTTGGTCTCCAGAATTTTGACCAGATGTGGCACAACAAGCATAGTTCGCACTAGACATAGCATTTGTTGCTGTAATAGTGTAATCGCCTGTTCCATTATCTGTTGCAGAGGCAGAGTTAAGACTGTCTAATATTCCAATCGTTCCTGTTCCATCTAAAAGACACCAGAGTTTCGCACTGCCATTCACAACAAAGTTCGTGGCGATTGTCCCAGCGGTGCTGTGTTCTAGGGTATCTGCTTTGATTTTTCCTAGTGCCATTATGCTAAATCTCCGATGCGAGTCGTATAATCATATTTCAAATCTTTATCATTTGAATCATCGTCTGTTCTAACAGTGTAAGTTGTGGTAGTTGGCGCTACCTCATTTCCAGTGTTATTGTCGCTATGAAGTTGACCACTATGCTTTGGGTCTGCTTGCCCATCTGCCTCATAATTGCAACTTACCGTAAAAATAGAATTAGCATCAGAGTATGCAGATGTAACTGTTACATTATATCGACCTGCCGCAGCATCAACCACACTGCTCGTATTTGTAGATTGTATTACCGCAGGGGTTTGCTGATTGAAATGAAGAGTGTGAGTTGCAATACTTAGTTGTAGTACAGATGTAGTGCTTCCCGTAGTTATATTAATAACATCAGCAGTGCCTACGCCAGTGAG
>Ga0209232_1002034_pt1 | contig 10388 bp, 19 predicted proteins | sample ETNvirenome_2_60_FD_184066 | JGI IMG/M metagenome (GOLD analysis project Ga0209232, IMG submission 184066) | Marine viral communities from the Pacific Ocean - ETNP_2_60 (SPAdes) (version 2) | ecosystem: Environmental > Aquatic > Marine > Oceanic | place: Pacific Ocean | collected 2013-06-22
CTTTAGCCATTCCTTTCAAGTTTGATTTGTAATTAGTATAAATAAATATAGCCAAAGTAGTATTAATGTTTTTGGCTCCGTATAACTACTTCATCATACTTGAACGGTTTATGACCCGGCGACATTAGAAAATCAATCCTGTTAGTCCACTTCTGGTTCATTGTATCTCTTACTTGCCAAATACCCGAATGTTCCCCTGCACCTTCAACAATTACATAATCTCCATATTCAAAGGGTCCACCCCAGCGTTTGAGTAAGTCACGAGATAAGGCAATATAACGATATTCGTGTGCTTTATATATATCAACAATAATAGTACCATCAGCTAATTCATTCGGTGTATCATCTGTTTGCCATTGTACAGGTTGATACATTGTAGCAGTAACTCTATAACTTTGATTTCTTTTTTCTAGCATAATTATTTGTTCTGTCAATTTGATTATCTGGGTTTGATAATATTCCATAGAAGATAATGCTTGATAGGAAATTAAGATATAACCACAACAACTTATAAAGAACGCAAAAGCTGTATTGATTTTAGCATCCATAGGTTAGTTCCTCCTTATTTTTGTTTACAAATTAATTTACAAACCATTAAACTATTTGTAACCGTTTACACCAAAGACTGTGTAGTTTAAGTTTTCTCCCATAATTCTTATATTAATATATGCAAGTCATTGATAACTTCATTAAAGATCCCGCTTTACTAAAAGCAGTTACTAACCTTGAAGACCCATTTTGGACTCCGGGCTGGTACTGGTGGCAGAATGGTTCACCTACAATAACTTTACGTCATAAACTAATTGATTATATTTGGCTTCAAGGTCGAGTTAAAGATGTACCTAATAATTTTAAAGGGTTTGAACACTGGGTTGGTATTTATGATTCTAATAATCACTTAAGTACAATGGAAAAGAAAGAACAGGGAGAAGACACTTATTCTTTAAACCACCACTTTGATAAAGATGAATGGCTTTGGAAGAATAAAAAGATTTTATCTAAACCTAATTTAGGATGTGTTTATTATCCACCAGTTGGTGAACAATGTCAAGGCGGTGAGTTAATTATTTATGATACAGAAGAAACGGATTTGGGTGCCCCGTCAACCCCTGTTGAACCTAAACATAATAGATTAGTGGTATTCAATCCTGGGCAGTATCATGCTGTACAAGAAGTAACAGCGGGTGTCCGTTATGCTATCGCTATAAATGTTTGGGAGAATGCATTAAGTCCAGGGCAATTAAAAGATATGAACGAGGTTATCTAATGAGAGTATTGGTCACAGGTGGAGCAGGGTTTATTGGTTATCACTTAATTAAAAGATTAAAACAAAGCGGACATGAAGTATTGGCTTTTGATGATTTTAGTACAGGTGATAATACAGTTGAAGGTCAAGAATATCAAAAGTATTGTGTTTATAAAGATAGAGAATGGTGGAGTGAATATTATAAAGACATAGACCTTATCTATCACTTAGCAGCTGTATCCCGTATACAACCCTCCTTCACAGACCCTTGGCGAACAAGTAAAATTAATATTATGGGAACTCAAGCAGTATTAGAATATGCAAGAAGGAATAATTGTAAGGTTGTGTATCCTGCTTCAAGTTCAAAATACGGCGGGGAGCTAGCATCACCTTATGCTTGGACTAAGTTGCAAGGGGAAAAACTTTGTCAGCTCTACAATCAAACGTATGACGTCGATGTTGCTATGCCAAGGTTTTACAACGTGTATGGCCCGAAACAGCCACAAGAGGGCGCTTTTGCAACCGTACTGGGTATATTTGAGAAACAGTTTGCTGAAGGTAAGCCGTTAACGATTGAAGGTACAGGTGAGCAACGAAGAGACTTTACACATGTGGAAGATGTAGCAGAAGGTATAACCTTGATAGGTGAGATGCCTTTCTTGTTCGGTGAAGAATGGGAATTAGGTACAGGAGTTAATTATTCTATCAATGAGATTGCCGACTACTTTGGTACAGAAAGAAAATATGTTGAAGACCGTAAAGGCCAGTATCCCAAAACTCTTTGTACCGATACCAAAGCCCGAAGAAGATTAGACTGGGAACCTAAATGGGATTTACTGGATTATATTCAAACCGTAATAGATGGACTAAGATGAAGAAAGAAAAATTTTTAATTGAAATAACCTACAGCGAATCTGGAAAGAAAGAAGTAATCAAATTAAAAACCGATGACCTGGCTTGGTCAATGGTTCAGTATCAAAGAAATCGTTTACCGTTAGTTTGGGAAATTATTCCTACGCTTTAGTTACTAACGTACCGGTTATCATATAACAATCGTTTAATAATCCAGGTATGATAGGTGTAATAGCAGTCATACCATCCCATAAGCAAAGTGAATTATATTTTTGTTCAAAGTTGAAAAGTGTATGGTCTTGTTTCCAGCCTAACAATGTTCCACCCCACAAAGGATTCCAGTTTGGTGTAACGAAAAGTGAAAAGCCAAATTGATTTGGATGAAGTAGTCTTTCCGCATAAAAATCATTTGATGAATAACGGGTCCACTCAATAGTTTCTATTTCAACTTGTTTACCAACTTCATTGCTTGCAATAGTTTCAAATTTTCCTCCTGGCTTAAATATACCATTCTTATGACTATCACAAATAAAGCAGTCACAATCTTCAACATGATAACTAAACTTTCCAGGGTAGTTACCCATTTGCTTTGAATAACTATAGCTTGCTCGCCCTTTTTTAAAGGCTTCATAAGCTGTATTAAGCATTGCAACTCTTTCACCTTTGTTGTTTGCAAAGATTTGAGCCACTTCTTGAGTTTTTAAAAAGCCATTGTCATCAGTATGACCTGTTCCATAAGCCCACCAATCTTTTGGACTTTCAATAGATAAAAAAGAATGAATTGCACCTACCTCTTCAATATCTAATACATTTTCTATAATATTATAATTCATTACTTACCCCATTTTCCTAAATCTATAATTATGTATAGTGCTATACACCATGATGCCATTGCTATTATAAAATGTTCTAAGTTCATCATACATCAAACTTAGAACATTTATTAGTTAGTCTTCTATAGCTAAATCTAATTGTTGTTGATTTTCATCAACTACAAGTGGTTCATTTTCAACTTCTTGAATATGCTCTGTACCTGTGCCATTTAAAAACCAATCTTTGGTTGGGCTTGGTGTTGCATGTGAACCTAAACATTTACCTTCTTGTTCTAACATCTTCCAAGTAGTCTTACCTCTAGTAACCAAACGGTGAGCATACATATAATGTGTACTACAAAGACCGCGTGTTTTAGCTTCATTATTACAACCAGGGACTAAGCAATCTGGTATTGATTTTTGTTCCTCAAGTATTAAACCGTCTTTTTGCATACTATCTCCAAATAAATTAATAATAATATTAGAATATAACGCAAATTATTAACAACTTTACTGATAGGCAATAAAAAATTAGGGCAACTAGAGAGGTAGCTTGAGGTTTGGAGGTAAGAAAAGTAAAGACCTAGTTGCCCTGTATTAAAATATCTATAGTCTTATATGTTATGCAATAGATTCATTGCCCTTTTGAAAGTATATCGAGCCATGTCTCTAACTTTGATTGTTGCCTTAGTAGGATGATTAGCTAATTCGTTAGCGGGTATAAAAGCTACCATCTCTTGTTCTAAATTTACTAATGCAAATATTTCTAAGGCTGTAAAATCGTATTGTTCTTTTTTTGATATACCTATCTGTAGATTCCAAACAAATCCTTTGGGTATAACTATTTGACGTCCCTTTCCATTTCTATCAGGGCTTGTAGAATATTGATTACTTGATTTAACCTGTACTCTAATCAAATCTCCTGTTTGTTCATTAGTAGCAAAAACATCAAAAGCTTGGCCATGAGGAATGAGAAAAGGTTTATATCCTTCTTGAGATATGTGGTAGCAGGCAAAAAATTCGGCAGTATGGCCTTTTTGTTTATTGCTATTACCCATTGAATAATCTACCATTAGGAAGAGATCTATAATCAGATTTATTATTGACTAGGTATAAAACACCTAAACTCAATACTTCTTTGGCAGTTGTAATAATAGTTCCTTTTTTGTAGTTATTAACATTGTTCAACTTCATGTCTAAAACAAGTGGAGGGTTGAAGGATGTACCATGTAGATGTATAGCAAGTTTTACCATTTCAGGAATTTCAGATATATCGGATATAAAAATTAGGTCATCAATATCTAGGTTTTTCTGTTTATGTAAATAGTGGATAGTGTCTCCAATAGCATTACGTTGATAGTCTTTTCCATTTTCTTCAGGCATATCTTCAACCTTGATATATAATATCTTATCCGAATAGTCCTTAAATCTTTCACGATTTTCTTCATAATAAAAAGGTTTATCCTGCCCGTCAAAAGTTTTAGCAGACTCAATTAAAACAAAAAGACTTACATAAGGGGAAAGCAGAGATAGACGAATTTCGAGGACATCTAATTCATCATTGAATAGAAAGCAGTCGATTATGTTTTTCTGTAATTCTTTCATATAGTTTCTTGGTTAGTTGAATATCATAAAGTGCATCATGCAATTCAGATTCTTTAACTTCAATATCCAGGTACTTACAAACCTGGAACAATTTAAAATTAATCAACTTTTCCCTTTCTCCCATAAGATTATGTGCTACCAAGTTCATAATATCTATTGGAGGAAACCAAAAGAAGCTACCAAAATAACTAAATAACTGCTTTTCAAACCAAGCTCTAAGGAAATCATAATCAAATCGGGCATTATAACCTATAAAATAAAATTTGTCATTCTTATCATACGGGTCTATGTATTTATTTAAAATGTCCAGCATTTGTTGTTTTACTACGGCGGGTTTTGGATATGATTTTAAATCATCAACTGTTGAACCAATAACCTCTAAAGCCTTATGAGATACTGCGCTACCTTTTAAAGGTCTTACTTGAAAACAAAAGGATTCTTGTTCAACACCATCGATTTCAACAATTCCGGCTATTTGAACAATAGAATGTTTGGCGGGATTGAGACCTGTAGTTTCCAAGTCAAGCCAAAGATTTTTCATTTAGTTTCCTATTTGTTTATAGCTGCCCAATCAACATGACCGAGCTTAGCACCATCATGGTGATATACTGCTGCGGCCAAAGCATCCCATAAATGGTTGCTAATACCTTCAAGAGGGTGTCCCTTTCGAGATTCCCCAAATCGTAGTTTTAATGATTGAATAACTTGAGTTTTCTTTTTACCTCTAACTCCACCTGTTATGTGTGTTAGTATAGTAGGTCGTGTATATAAATAAATATTAGTGTCATTGCCAAAAGCTTTCTCGAACCGACCAATTGCTCTTACGGTTAGAAAGGTTGTTTGCCCTACAGCCATTCCATAAGACTGTACAAACTCTATTGCTAATTGGTTATCAGAAGAAAGAGATTCTAGCGTTTTTTCAATTTCAAGATTAGTATCATATTGTTTAAAAACAACTTTGTAATCTTGGTCAATCCCTACAAGGGCTGATTTTTCGGTTCCTGGATCTATACCATAAATAATAATAATATCACCTAAATACTAGAAATATTAAATGTCCTGCTTGTTGAATCATCTGTAGCATGTCTTGCTTTCCAATATCTTGTTCCTGCTGAAAAGCCTGACCCTGCAACAGGTACAGCTGAAAAATGTAGACCCGGAACTTGAGCGTGGTCAAGAGTTGAACTTCTCCCGTGTCCATTTGTAGTGTTAGTAAAAGAAGAATCATCTGAACTTAAGGCTAATACTACAGCATCATTACTAGTAAAAGTGCAAGCATAACAAAATACGCTTATGTTTGGTTCACGTGCAACCCCTGTTCCATAAGCAATCTTTCCTGGCCAATTAACTCTAGTGCTACTAAGTGCAGCAACATTGTTTGTATTGTTAGTTGGAATTCTCCATTGAAAACTAGTTAATGTGTTAGCTGTATAAGTTCTTGTGTCGCCTGAATCTTTGTTCATTGCCATAGTATTCTCCTTTAAATTTTTAAGCCCAACAATACAAAGTTACTAGTGCCAACCAATTACTTTTCAAAATTCTTTGCTAATTAATTAAAATATTAACTTAAGGTATGCAATTGGTTTATGTGTTCCCCAATTACCTTTAATTTTAAATTTTAACAAATCTATTGTCAGGCTTATCTATAATTTAAAGGATATTATCCTTCAGTCTTGCTAAGTTTCTTAGCCGCATCCATAGCTTTTTCCATTAGTTCAGTTGCAACTAAGAAAGCTTCGTTTGGATTTTCATGGTAAACCTTTACCTTTGGTTTAACATTACCTTTTGAATCCACTGCATATTCAACATTTGATGATGCTCTTGGAAAGATCTCAACTTCTTTTTGTAAAAGATCACCCTTTTCATTGATAGTTTCAACAACTCTCATTGCAGGGTTTGAGTTAAACTTTTCCATTTGATTTACAACTGCATCATCTGGTTTTACGCTGTTTGCTTTTTCTTTTGCCATATTTCCTCCATATTAGGCTTCTATCTTTTCTTTAAAAATTCTTAAGCTGTTAGCAATAATATCTTCACTGTCCGAAATTCCTTTTGAACCATCTTGAGCAAAGATTGCTAATTCAGCATATAATTCTATAGTTATTATTAAAATATCCATACATAAAGGAATTAGCCGAGGGTCTTGTTCCATACCCTCAGCCGCTTTCAATCCTGCTTTTAGTGTCTTCATCCTAAGATTAAAAAGGGGATCTTTATTCCCGGACTGACTTACAAGATCTTCAATTTCCTTTAATAACTTAACAATCAACTTTAATTAATCCCCATACTTTGAAGTTCTTTCAAATTGTTGCCTGCGTTTTGAACAATATTAACAACATAGTCATTATATTGTTTTGTATTAGCAATAGTCCAAACCCTATTTTCAAAAACAAAAGAACCGCCTTGTTCTTTGATTTCATCATGAGTATACATATTCAATTCATGGTCTATAAATAATAATAAATTAGTTAAGCCCATATTACAATTAAATACAGTGTTTGTTTCAGTATCGCATTGCATTTCAGAAATAACCATCTCATCAGTAATTAAATGTAGATCCTTTACCTCTTTTTCCGTATCGTTATTGAAAACGATTTTGACAATGTTAAGCATGTTTGCCTCCCTTTTATTTTGTCATTGTTATTATAATACAAATAAAATTACAAACATTTGAACTATTTGTAACGGTTTGCTCTCTTTTGTAATAGTGTACCCAAAAGAAATTAACCCTATAAGTAATATTGTATTATTCAATTAGATAAATATAGTAAAGGTTGATAAATAATTTTAAGATCAGAATTGTGGTGCTTGATTGCCTGAATAACAATAATGATAAACTAAACTTAAATTGCTAGAATATCACAAGCACCACAGTAAAAGGAAAAAGTTATGAAAGATAAAAGATACAAGGTTACTCAAGAAGTTGTGGATAAAATGAGAGAACTTAGAGCTGAAGGCTGGACCTGTCAAAGTATAGCCGACAAGTTTGATGTCTCTTGTTTCACGGCACAATATTGGACAAATAAGGAACTACGAGATAAAGCAAGAGCCAAGGCTGCAAAACGAAAAAAGACAGGTAAAGAATTAGAAACCTCGATTGAACGTGATACAAGAAAAAGGAAAGAAGCATTTAGAATTGATGAACGAGTAAGGCTTAGAGCTGCTATACAATCAGCAATTGATGAAAAGAGATGTACAAGACATACTGTAAAAGGAATAGATATTAAATCAGCAAAGAAATTATTAAAAAGCGGTAAATTAAATAGACCTAATGCCAAAATTCAATGAACAAATAATTAAGATGTATAAAGACTTGAATAAGTCTGAACTTGTATTCTATTTAATTCTACGTAGATACATTGACGCAGGCAGTGTGTTGAACTTAGACAGAGTTCAAAACTTGATGTTAAAGCTGACTGATCCCGAGATGGGCAGACAAATAGTCAATCTAAAAGAAAAAGGGGTTATAAATTATGATTCTAGCTCAATAACTGACGCTTTTACGGGTGAGAAATGTAAATTATTACCTTTAATGAAGCAATCAGAGAGTGGGGGCGACGAACATTATATATACTATTTAGTAAATACTCTTAATAAAGGTTATAAAGATAATACTTCTATTAGTCTAGCGAAAACTAAAGTAACAGTTAAGTATAAACGGGCACTGCAGAGTCTGTCAGCAATTCATAGTAAGAAAGCTCAATTAGATTTAGTAAATTATTTTGCTGATAGACTTATTAAAAAACAGGGTGTGGGTAAGACACCTGATTGGCGAAGACAACAATGGGCTATTTCTGGTAGGCTCTTGAGAGAAGGTAAGCTATCATTACAGGGTTGGAAAGAAGCCATTGATTATTTTTTAGAACAAGATTTTTGGCAGGATAAATTAACTTCTTTAAAACAGATTGAAGCGAATCTTCATCAATTTGTCATGAAGAAGAAAAAGACAACACAAGTTAAACAGAAGATTGATATTATAAAATAACGAGGTAAACAATGAATTTTGATTATGATTTCCCCTACGATGCATCAGTTGATTATAGTACTTACTATTATTTCAGTCGAGCCTTTGATGCTGATGAGATAGCACGTATCCATAGTATTGCCGATACAATACCCTTTCAAGTTGCTACAGTAGAAAGCAAAAAAGAAGATAGTGAATTTTTAAATGAGACAAGAAAGAGTAGAGTTAAGTGGCTCCCGAAAAATGAAAGTACTAATTGGCTATATAATAAAGTTGGAGAAATGGCTATTCAAGCAAACAACGAATTATATAAATTTGATTTAACAACTATGAGAGAAGATTTTCAATATACTGTTTACCCTGCTGATGCTGGTCATTATGACTGGCACATGGATAATGCAGGTAGTGGTATTTTAACTCAACGTAAGTTAAGTTGTACGATTGAGTTAAGTGAACATGGAGAAGATTATGAAGGTGGAAAACTTCAAGCAAACATAGGCAGTGGAATTATGGAAATGCCACAAGGGGCCGGTACTGCAGTATTCTTTCCTTCATTCTTATTACACAGGGTTACCCCTGTAACTCAAGGAGAACGTAAGTCATTAGTTTTATGGATTGGAGGAGATCATTACAAATAAAGATTATCTAAAGCTTTGGGGTTTTAAGGAGAAAGATTATGAAAAAACATTTAGCGAATTACAACTTAGTAAAGGGGTTGAAAAATATCTTAATGAATATATTGATAATTTCCCTAATGGTGGTGGTTTATGTTTTATGGGGAATCCAAAAGTTATTACCAGAACAATGGCAAGAACATGTAAAGAAATTTATGATAAAGGCTTATTCAAAAATAGAGTATGTCTTCTTGATGTTCCTAGCTATCTTATTGGAATTAACTCGATGGATTTTGGGGATCGCTCTAGGGAAGAAGCAAAAATAAATGAAAATTTAATTAATTCAGATTTATTTATTTTACAAGAATTAGGCTTTACAAAATGGAATGAAGCACAGCGTACTAGACTATACTCACTTATCTATAAAAGATATTCGAATCATTTACCAATGATCATTACAGTCAATGGTACTCCAACTTCATTAGAAGAAAATATTGGAAGTTCAAACTTTTTTAGAGTTGCTGATGCATGTAAATTTATACAACTATAAAAGGAATTATTATGGGCGAAAGAGTAATGGGATTAAAAGCTATTATTGCACACTATAAAGAAATGCTTGATTTAGGTAAAATAAAAAAAGGTGGGCCAGCTCATCAAAGATTACTTGAATTAGAACTAAAGTTAAAGAAAAGAAAGTATGGCAGATAGACTACCACAAAATATAGAAGCTGAAAACGTTGTTTTAGGATTAATGATCTTAAGTAGAACGTGTTTAGCTAAAGGTATGGCTGATTTAACTTCAGAGCATTTTCATAAAAAAGATAATGGTTTAATCTTTAATGGTATGAGTGCTTTATTTGAAAAAGGTAAAGATGTAAGTATCGTATCTTTAACAGAACAACTTAAAAGTACAAATACTTTATCTGCAGTGGGTGGAGGTTTAAGACTAGCTGAATTGGCTGAAAGCTCTATTTCTGATACAGAGTTTGAAACTTACACTGCAATACTTGAAGACAAGAAAGTAAAAAGAAATATGATTATTGTAGCCAGTGAAATACAAAAGAAAGGCTACGATGATGTAATGGACCAAGACTCCTTTCTTAAATTTTCAATGGATTCTTTATGGAAAGCAACACCCTACTATTCCAGTTCTATTAGAGTTGTAAGCTCGGGTGATATGTCTGAAGTACGTAGAGAAGATTTTATTACAAGAAAGAATAGAAGAATTATAAACTTTGGTTGGGAAAACCTTGATGAACTAATAGTAAATGGATTAAGTCCAGGAGATATTAGTA
>Ga0209232_1002035_pt1 | contig 10387 bp, 8 predicted proteins | sample ETNvirenome_2_60_FD_184066 | JGI IMG/M metagenome (GOLD analysis project Ga0209232, IMG submission 184066) | Marine viral communities from the Pacific Ocean - ETNP_2_60 (SPAdes) (version 2) | ecosystem: Environmental > Aquatic > Marine > Oceanic | place: Pacific Ocean | collected 2013-06-22
GAAGACTTGTTTTATGATATTTATGGTAGTGAAACGGAGGCAGAGATATGTCAAACATAGCATTAAAGGGTGACGTTATACAGAATTTGGGCGAATATCTTCCTAATCCATATATTGAAAGCATTGAGGTTGAAGAATCTTCATCTGGTATGCTGTCAATAAGAGTTTTTTACTCACTTATTTTTTTGATAAACGACGATTATAATGTTGAAGATATATCTCAAAACCTACAAGATATAAATATTATATTCGTTTTTACAAGATCTAATCGGAGTAGCCCAGAAAACAAAAAAGAAATAATAAAAGCGATTGATTTAGAGGTAATTCGTATCGACAATGGGAATTTGAATCAAGTTGATATGGAAAGCATTTTTGATAGAATTGATGATGGCGATTACATTGACGATTTATATGATGAACAAGGCAGAAGAATTTTTAAAATAAATGCAACATACCAACAAGAATTAGCAAAATCATCGTATAAAGATTATAACACTCATTGTTACACATTTAGTTCAATATTATCCGCACAAGAACTTGAAACTTCAGAACAAAATATCGCTTACCTGAACACCGGCAATTTTGCTTACGAAAAAATCATGTCTCCTGGGCTGAACATATTGAGAGAAGAAGAGGTCATCTATGTGGGCAGACAAGGTGAGAAGTATGGACAGGTACCGATACTCGGACTTAACAGAAACTTTTACAAAACTGAAAATGTTACAAGAGAAGACATCACTTCAAAAGTTAATGCCCTGGTTAAACGCTTTGAGGGACGCAGACTCGGGCCATTGTCAGATTCTGTTAATTCAATAAAAGCTGTGCTCTCGAAAGAGGCAGACACAGAAAACTTATTAGTTCAGTTAGACAAAGTACGTCGTTCTTTTCCAAACAAGACTAACAACAACCCGATCGGAAACCTATATGCTGCGCTTGCTGTGTTGTTGCGAAATATTAACTCCGCATTCCGCCCGGCGGATATAGTCAAGAAAGAAAAATACTTGACGGGCAAAGTTTTAGATTTGAGAGTTAACCCAGTGGCAGCTTATGAGGCACCCGCTACGCTTTCCTTAGAACAATATATTCCTGAAGATATGTTTTTTCTTCACAGAGAGCGACTCTCTGAAGACGAAACTAGCGACTTGTCAATTAACAGAGGGATGTTCTTTGTTCGTTATGAAGAAATGCTAAAGAGAGAATCAAACATAAGTGCTTTGCTGAATGTAGATAAACTTTATCAAACAGTAACTGGCTTAGATCTTCAAAACCTCAAGCGAATACTGTTTTCATATTTTAGGCCCACCCTCATAAAAGTAAAAAAAATTGATCCCAATGAAGAAACATCCGGCGGTTTTATGTCGGCATATTCATTGAATAGCAACACCGGAAGAAACAATAGGGAAACTAGTTCTATTTTACCGACTCGGAACCCACAATCCCAAGCTGTCTCAATCTATGAATCATCAGAGCTTTACTCTGAAAGATTTAGAGAATATAATTTTGGATTCGATAATCCATCTGAAAGGATGCTTTGTTATTCGTTTGTTGATGCAGATTCGTTTTCGGCTGTTTATGAAGAAAATCAAGAAGGCGGGATAGTATTCGACTATGAAATCAGTGCAACAATTTATGATGACACACAAGAATTTGTAATATATCTTATTAACAAATTTGATGAAATCAATACTCTGCTACAGGATTACAAAGATTTTGCGAACGAAATTTGTAGTTATAATAATATAGACAATAGATTTAATGATTTTTTTGTTGAATCGATAAGAGATAAATACCCCGATGGTGTTTATCCGTGGGAAGTAGCCCCATCAATATATTCTGTCATGGCATATGTTTTAACAGAACAATTTCCCACTTTTGAAGATGTCATAAGATATTCCAAAGATAAGAGCGCCACGATCAACCCAGAAAATGGAAATCTAGATTCTTTAACAGATTTTGCAAATACTATGACTTCTTTGCGAAACAACCAAATAGACAATTTAGGCAGAGAACTTCAACGATTTATAACAGCCCCGCCGTCCACAACATATGAATTAGAAAAAACTTTTCAGGTTAAACCTTTTAACTATCGTAGGCTATTGAATGAAGCTGACGCAGAGTTTGAATCTTTGTTTAGAAATAAAATGTTTTATTACAACCAACAAGATGTCATCGTATCTCCTAGTGGCATACCTTACTTGAGAGATGGTTCAACAGGCTATTCTCCAACCTCCAAAACTAAAGCACAATTTATGGTATTGCTTTTGGACGCTATTGAAGAGTTTTTTGTTAGATACACCGTGTTTTCTGGGATGGATGTGTCATATGGCTTTACTGCTACACAACAAATACAAAGAGGCTCTATTATACAAACATTCATCAATAATTTACAAATACTTTTCAGAGAAAAAAGAAATGAAATATTAAAGACAGAAGGGTTTAGGATGTTTGAATTTGGAATAATTGGAGATGCAACAATAGACAATGATGATGTTAGTAGAATCGCAACTACTTTTTTTGTATCTGTTGACACTCTTTATAAAGAAGCGAATGCGGATCACACCAGTCCGACCCTCACAGACATGAGCCCAGATATGAACAGAATAGCCAATTTGGTTTACAATTATTATAATTCACCTAGGGTCGATGGCAATAAATTAAACTTGCAGTATGATATTAGTGTAGGAGATTTTGTCCTCATACCAGTTGAAAGCCAAATAAAGAACGAAATTGTTATTAATTTTAATCCTATATTGCCAGTGCCAGTTGGCTCCTACACAGGACCGGATATTAATGAGATTGCTGGGTATGAAGATATTTCATTTTAGGAGATAGTTAGAGTATGGCAGATTCAATAACCAACATCGATGTCTTAGTTAGTATGCAAACTGGTTCCGGCGCCCCGATCTTTTTAAGGAATCAGAGTCCCCAAGAAATTCAAAATAGAATTGACGCTTTTGGTTTTCTCGCGCCCGAGGAAGCGTCTTTGGCAATCAAGTTTTCTAGTGACATAAAAGTAACAAGACAACTTGGGGACGTGTTTAGCACTTATTACACGTATTATCAAAATGTCGATAGACAGGTAACCGAAAACATGTTGAAGTATAATTACAATATGACAACCGCCTCAGTTGATGCAGAGTTTGTCACTATATTAAGTAAGATAACTCAAGAACTGACACCGCCAAAAAGCTCTAGAACGTTTGCATATGATTTTAAATTTTCTCAAAACCGAAACGGCTCAATTGCTACAGGCAGTGCCCGACCAGTTAGCACCAGAACTGCAAGATCTTCTGGCGGAGGAGGTTATTAAAAATGGCTATAAGAAAAAATAAGCTCAGAACGTCTACGAGTTTCAAAAGAACAATAAAAAACCCTGTTACTAATGAAAACGCAAACGATAAAATCTATACCGTCATGGATAACTCCAGAAAATTATCTGAACAAAAGATCATATCTGCTACCGCATCAAATGCTGGTCCGCTGGAAGACTCTCTTGCAATCTTGAGCGCACTTGGCATGACAGTCGTAGAAGAAACTCAAGAGATAAATGCAACCATTTTAACTGACAAATTTTTAGATACCAACAAATTAGAAAAGCTAACCAAAACACAAGACAATAATCCAAACCGCCTTCAGCCAAAAAAGTTTAAGGACCTAAAAACAAAAAAAGTGTCTGCTGCTAAGTTGTTTAGTCAAACCATGAATAACTCGATTAATGAGCTAGATAGTTGCCAAGCAAATAGTGTACGGGCAAAGAGAGGCCCCCTTTCAAATGTGATAGAGATCACAAATGATTTTATAAATTTTTCACCACTACCACTAACAACGAGAATAAAAACTAGATGACAACAAACAAAACAGTAACAATTGCAGATACACAATTATTAGTCGGTGGTGGAGACGTAACAAGGGACGCACTTGGTTTGTCAATTGACGGCGAATTATCTGAAGTTATAGGGGGATATAAATTAGAGGAGCCTGTAGCTTTTGTTGATGGAATAAGAACCGGTTTTGAATACAGTTATAGACTAATCGGTTCAGAGGCCGTAAAAACAGATAAGCATTGGTTGTCATTTGTTTATGGCGGAACTTATGCTGAAGAAAACTATGATTCTATTTTTGCTAATCAAACATTTTTTGACCATCATCACGTAGAACTAAATCCTTACTCTGAACTTGAAACTAGACAAAATGGCAGTTTTACCACAAGAAGCCCAAATTATATTTCTTGTAAGCCTGAAATTAATAATTATTATAGGCTATACAACGACTCTGTAGAACCATCAGCAGATGTTACCACTATAGCAAATGGATACTTAATTACAGAACACTTGGGTTCCTCCCCAAAAAAAACAGCCGTCGCCGCTAAGGTAGCCACCGGCGCTACATTCAAAAGAATAGCACGAGAAAACATCATAGAAGATTTTGAACTTGGCACCGTGGAAACCCAGCAAACAAGCTCGTTGTTAAAAAACATATTTGTTACCAGTGACGATATCTATGATGACATATCACAAGTTAACCAAGCATCCAATATTCTTCCACATTATGTCAAGACAACTTTTAATTTTGACAGTACGGGCATTTTTTCAAAAAACATTTACGAAAACAAATTTCATCATAGATTCATTAAGATACTAAAAGATTCGTTTTTATCACAAGATGGCGCACCCGCACCAGCTAACGTTAATTTTAATGTAAATACTGAACAGCTAGGTCAAAACACACAGCCAGAAACAGTGTCAGAAACCGCCGAGCTTAAAGTGGTAGATGTATTTGATTTGATGAATTATTCTTTAACAAATTACAACACACCAGATTCTGACTTTTACTATCTTTTTAATAATCTATCTGAAATGGCACAATCTCAATACAATAACAATTCTGTTAGAAGATTTGAAAAAACAATACCAACAATAAAACAGACGAATAGCTTAATTGATTTGTTAAACAGTCCTACTTTTTTGTCAACATTTGAGAATGAGCCCTTGAACTTGGAGCAAAAGTACAACGAAGTTGTCGCCTACAGAATTGAAAAGATTGGCGGATTTGCAACTGGTGATACATTCACGCAAGATGCAATACAAAACTTTTGGTTTTTAAACTCAGAAGATGTTGGAAGATTTGAATTCTTAGACAACCAAGTTATTTTTAATCAAGATTACACATATAGAATATATAAATATGTCTTAATAGCTGGACTAGAATATACATACTCAGATTTGTCAGTTACTAGAACTATAGCTAATTTAGATCAAGACCATGATGAAAGTTCCGCAGGCTGGTGTTTGGAATTTTTTAATCCAGAGACAGGTGAGTCGTCATCACCTTCATATGATGATAGCACGGGTGGTGTTGAAACATTGGGAACTACCTTGGCAACCAACGCACAAGTAACATCGCCAGTCGGACAGCAATATTTGGCTGATTTTAAGCTTAAAGTTTTGCCATCTGTTAAAATAGTTGAGGTTCCTTTGTTTACAAAAGAGATATCAATAGTCGATGCGCCAACCAACGATGTGCAAATCTCTCCGTCATTTACGTTAGATAATTCAAACAGATTAATTTTTACGGTAAGGTATGGTGCCAAAGTTCCATTTAAAATGCCGACTCCAATAACAGCAGCAGATGCAGATTATAGCCAAAAATTTATGAGATCCTACGACATTCTAAATAACGACTTAATCACAACCAAGAGTGTTTCGTTGCCAATTAATTTGCAAATTTACAGAATTGAGCAAATGCCAAATTCGTTGTCAGATTTTGATGGCAATCTTTATAAGACAATTAGCATGAAAATGCCAGATGAAAACGCAGCATTTACTTCGTTAACAATTGCTGATAAAGTTCATCCAAACAAAAAATATTTTTATTTTTTCCGCATTGTCAACGAGGCTGAAAATTTTGGAGTTGGTTCAAACATAATCCAAGCAGAACTAGTTAGCGATGGTGGTTATAAGTTTGGCAACTTTGAGGCTTATTTTGAAAATGAGCTTGGACCTGCACCACTCTCAAGGACAATCAAAAGTTTTAAAAAATTATTGAATATAAGCCCAAGCATAGATAATTTAATTATTGACGATTCTGCGGCCGATTATACAGACTTGGCTCAAAATCAAATTCAAAATATAAATTTTGGAGCAAGCGAAGATGTCCTTTGGGGTAAAAAATATAAAATACGTTTGACATCTAAAAAAACAGGTAAGAAGATAGATATAAATATAACGCACAAACTCGTTGGTTAATAAAAAGAAAACCAACTATTTATTTTGAAAAAGAGGAAATAATATGGCTTTTTTGGACAACAGTGGTGACATTATTCTAGATGCTGTTCTGACAGATCTAGGCAGAAAAAGAATGGCAGAAGGAAATTTTAGGATTACGCAATTTGCACTTGGCGATGACGAGATAGATTATTCTTTATATAACAAAGACCATCCGTCAGGCTCAGCCTATTATGATCTTGAGATTTTGCAAACACCTGTCTTTGAGGCTTTTACTCGCGAGAACGCAAATATTAACTACGGTCTTTTGACTTTTGATGGCAACTCTCAATTGTTTTACTTACCATCACTTATTATAAATCAACTGGCTCCCAATGCAGCAAAAGAGACCAATGGTATAGTTTATTTAGCTGCCAATAACACGACATACAATCTTTTGAAAGATCCTTCGGTCGGCGCCTTGTCTCAGAACCAAGTTCTCGACCAGGGTGCTACAAATTATTATTTTGGTTTTGAGACGGGTCTAAATAATGCTAGTGATCCTGCCGGCACCTACAACTTTAGGCAAAGCTATTTGGTAAATACTGGCTTGATTGATAATGAATTTACTTTAATGTGCGATGGTAGATTTTTAACCGCCGTGCATCCAATAGACACAAACTCAAGATTTAATTATCCAGAGAACTCAGGCAACGGACCACCAGATGTACAAATTAATCTTAAGGGACCCGGCGGCACCCTTGCCCCGATGGCTGGTGGTGCTGGTGTTGTTGGACAAAGAACTTATATTCTCCCTTCGATCCCAAACACAGTATATAACAACGACGGTAAAGAACTAAATACATCAGTAATAGACGGTCCTCGCGGAACATTTACAGCTTTTAATTTTGGTGTACCGCCAGAACTTCAGTCAGAATCAACTGATTCTACACCATCTAAGTTTTCATTATATGGCAGGGTTGGCGTTACCGCTGCGCAGGCAGGAGTCGGTGGCTCAAACACATACGACATAATTGATACAATTGTATATCTTAACGGAAATACATCGGGCGCTAACACCCAACTTATTGTTAGAATAATCAGACAGGCAAGTTAACGGAGCTTTAGATGCCAACACAATACGAACCATTTAATACATCGCAAGATGTAACAACAACCAAAACACTTCTTCACGAAGTAATCCCAATCACTGGCTCAATTGTCAGTGGCACATATTCTGATGATAACATCAAGAACTATTCACACGGAATGTTTCAATCTGTGTATGATTATCCATATCTTAGTTCTTCTGCTAACCACATCTTTGATTTAAGTGTTGGATATGATGAAGAATCGGGATTGAGTGGCTCTTCAGTCCAAAATAAAAAGAAAATAAATCTTTATAATCAATATGCGCAGGTCTTACTTGGCAATACTGGCTCTGGACCAGCAGATGGCATTAGAAAGTTTGAAAATGACTTGTCAAATGATGGCACTGGTGCCATGAAAGAGGTCTTGTTCATTAATATGTCTCGACTGATTACCAAAGACCAGATAAAAAAAGGCTCTTTTTCATTAAGTTTGGGCGCAAGTTCGTCTTTTGTGACGCCATTTGCCCATCCAAATTTAGTTCTTCAAGACTCATTAGCAACAGAAAGATCAAATTTTCAAAGAGAACAGGGCGGTGAGTATGGTGTACTCTATACAAGCTCGGTTGCCATTAATGCCGATTCGGGTGTTGGAAATATTTTTTATCAAGCAGGAATCGCTGTTGTAACAGCCTCCATATTTGGACCAACTGTTATGATGAACACTCGAAATGACAACATTAGTGGAGTATTAACCGGCTCATCGATTTCTGGTGCTTGTGACGCGATAAGGCATCGCGTGTCCAACATTAGTTTCAATAACACAACAGAAATCAATTCCAAGATATACTTCTGTAGAGTTGCGCATAATAAATTTAATTTTAGCTCAAACCCGTCATACAAAGACGGCGCTCAAATAAGAGTCATGGATGCTCCAGGCGACAACCCGGTTTCTTATATCACTACTATTGGACTCTATTCATCCACAAATGAATTATTGGCCACAGCCAAGTTGTCAGAGCCTTTACGCAAAGATCCAACCAACGAGTTAACACTGCGCGTCCGTCTCGACTACTAGGAGGTCAAGATGCCTTTTAGGAAGTTTGGAGACACAGACCTCATAAGAAACACAATTGTTGCATATCCAAAGGTAAACTTTTTTATCTTTGATAGCAAAGTTTATTATAATAATAAACCCGATCAAGACGGAAAGTTTTCCAAAGTTTATTCGTCAGAGGTTGGCTCTATAAACCTGTATGAATATAATATAGATAAATTAGCAGGCAGCAATGAGTTTATTCATCCGTATATAACCAAGCAATCAGCAGGCGCTAGTTTTAAAACTGTTGGCCAAGTTTCTTACTCTAATGAGTTTGTATTCGGAGATAGAATAACAGGTAGCTACCCAATGACTGCAAGTATAAGTCGAGAGTTTATGACAAATCCGTCAGCACGAGCGACTGAGACTAATTTATCTGATGGAACAACTTTTCAAGGCGCCCCCACACACCGCCATTTTTATGCTCTTAAAAATAGATTAAACTTTCTTGGGCAGAGAAGCCAGCACTATCTTGTGTCTTCTTCCCTTGGAAACAAAAACTCACAAACAATAAATCTAATATCAATTCCCTCAATCGCATATGGAACTCAAATCAATCCTGGCTCTGTATCTCTCAAGTGGTATCTTACAGGTTCTTTAATAGGCGAGCTACAAGATACAAAACAGAATGGAGAGCTAATACAAGTTGGGCCTGAAGGCTCTACTGGCTACGGCTCCGTTGCCGGTGTTGTCCTATATGACGAAGGTTTTATTCTTTTAACTGGATCATGGGAGCTTAGCCCTGAAGAAATTGGACTAACAAGCGGCGGCTCGCAAGCGACACCCCAATGGATTTATTATGGCGCTGGCGCTAAAGATGGTGTGACCCAGGCAACAGCGCCTGCTGGCTATGTGTCTGCTTCTTTTGATATGTCGTTCGAGGGACACACCGAAACACAAGTTTTGACAATGTTTGCCCATGCAGCACGCGCAGAAGTTAATTTTTCTAATAATCCAACATATATCACGCATAACCAAAGAAAGTTGTCGGTTACATCTTCAGCAGTTTTTGAAGAAAACGCTGAACGAACAATCAAAAATACTGTATCATCAAGCTTTGAAGGATATGAAGCTCCCTTTCAAAGACAAGTGTATGTTTCAAGAGTCGCAGTATATGACGAAAACAAGAATTTAATTGGCGTAGCGACCTTATCAAACCCAGTCTTAAAGAAGGAAGATCAGGATCTTTCGTTTAAAATTAAGTTGGATATATGATTTTAGGAATTGACGTATCAACAAGCATAACAGGTTTTGCAATAGTTGACAAGGAAGGAAAAATAGTACTTTCTGAAGCCTGTGACCTTCGTAGAGACAAAGACTTTTTTTCTAAGTGTCTCACGATAAGGGAAAAAATTATAGACCTCTGCGACCGTTTCTGCGCCGATATGAATGACGGCGGCATAGAACAGATTTATATCGAGCAACCGTTCACATTCTTTAACTCTGGCGGTTCATCTGGCAAGACCATGGCCGCCCTCCAGCGCTTTAACGGCGTGGTGTCATGGATGGTGTATGAGTGTTTCGAAATCCAGCCTGAGTACCTGGGTGCAACGCAAGCACGAAAGCTCGTGGGCATCAAGGTGCCGCGAGGACAGAAAGCTAAGAAAGTTGTGATGGAGCACCTACTCGCGACTGAGCCAGACTTCAAGATTGAGTATACCCACCGGGGTAACCCCAAGCCGCAAGAGTTTGATAGAGCGGACGCTATCGTTATCGCGAGAGCAGGGATCCAAGATCTAAAAAACAAATCGCTTGCCGAAGAGTGATCGTCGTGTTACCTTACAGGTATGAACAAAACAATCGCCAAGAGCATTCTCCATGAAACGCTTGGAGGATACTGGGACAAGGGATCAGAACTTCTTTTCTCGTGCCCTTCGTGTAATCATCACAAACGCAAGTTCTCTGTTAACTTGGACAAAAATGTGTTTAAGTGTTGGATTTGTGATTATCATGGTCGTAATATTAGGCGGGTTGTTAGACGTTATGGTTCGTTTACA
>Ga0209232_1002036_pt1 | contig 10387 bp, 7 predicted proteins | sample ETNvirenome_2_60_FD_184066 | JGI IMG/M metagenome (GOLD analysis project Ga0209232, IMG submission 184066) | Marine viral communities from the Pacific Ocean - ETNP_2_60 (SPAdes) (version 2) | ecosystem: Environmental > Aquatic > Marine > Oceanic | place: Pacific Ocean | collected 2013-06-22
GAACGCGAACTCAACTGCACACACTTACACAGTCACAGGACTCAGCGCATCCTATAACGCAGGTGACATCATGTCAATAAGAAGAGAATCGGGCGCGGTGGACATGGGTGATGTGATAGTGGATATTTATTACAGCATAGACAATTAGGTGAGATAATGACAGAAGAAGAATATGTAAATCCAAATGTGACAGTCCATTACAACGTCGGCCCCGGCCATGAATTATACAACCCCGATAGTGCCGAAGAGATTGCTTGGGAAGAATTGAGAAAACTTAGGGATAGGCGATTGAAGAGAGTGGATAGGTATCAAGGAGTCCTTCTTTACAATTCATTGACTACAAGGAGGCAGAATCAATTGGCAAAGTATCGGCAAGCACTATTGGATCTGCCACAAGAATATGACAACCCACAGGATGCGTTGGAGAACTTTCCAAAGACACCAACGTGGATGAATTAGGGTGTTAGGACTGACAACTTTATGAACCAATTACTTCTGAGGGTGGATAATGACTGACGAGCCGCAACAGAACACCATCTCACTAGAGGATGCAGTAAAACTACTACAAGTGGATAACGCTGACAAGGTAGGATACCTGAACATACTGCAAAACTTCGTTGCGGGCGTCGAATCTTCATTGACTTCACTAAAGCGGGACATCGGTCAATTCAACGCAGGGATCGCGGCTAGGAACAGACCTAATGCAGACGTTATAACGCCAGAGGAGTCTGAAGAAGCCTCTGACGACTCTGACGACTCCGATGAATAGAACTGCTTAAGGACGATTGGCCTTCTAGTTCGCTTCGATACCAATGGCAAATGCGTTATTCAAGGGAGACTTGGCCGAAGTCTCATTCGGCAAAGAAACAGGGCTACGGTGCGATGGGGCTACTTGGACGCTAACGTCCACGACAGGCAGTACGAGTTTGATTACCGTGGGAACGGGTGCATACTGGCACACGGGTTCCGGTACAGATGTGGAATTACCAGACAATGTTCTAGTTGGATGCGTTCTGAGAGTGGAAGGTGGTTCAAACTTCACAGCAGACGATTTTGCCACTACACGCAGAACCTACTACATCACGGCAAATGATACGACAGCAGGGACAATCACCGTCCAACCCGCTCTCGCTACGAGCGCATCTCAGGCAGCAGGTGCTTCTGATAACCTGACGATCGACACATACAGATGTCCGACATTCGATGCGGGGATGACCGATGCTGCTCAGAAGGTGAAGTCAGATCAGTTCATTGGTCTGCTTGAAGGATTCGCACTACCGGAACCAGTAATTGATGTTCGGAAGCAGCACGTTATCGGCATGGGCAGGGATGTCAACGTGATAACGAGCGGTAGAGAGACTCTCGATGGAGGGAGTATGACTCTGAACGCCCACAGTCTGCGTTGGTTGAAGTATGCTCTGGGGGGGCATACGGCAAAGAGTCAGGGTGAACTAGCCACTAAGACTAGCACGTCCAATACCGTTAGTGCGAAGCCATTCAACATCGTTGATGCGGTCAGCGCGGCGACTTACAAAGCCGAGAAGGTTTCCAATGGAAATGATGTGGACATAGCCTCTGTGGCAACTAGCGGAACGGTATTCTCCGGGCTTGACAGCCTTAGTGGGATTGCCACGGGCGATAACGTGCTAATAGGTGCGAAGTCCACTTCGACATCAAGCGATGACACGGTGCTAGTGACAGACTCCAAGAACATCTTCGTATCGACTAACGCGAGCGGAGGAGTCCTGAAGGTCGTTAGCGGGGGGGAAATCAAGTACGCTTCGTATGGGGCAATCTCATCACACACGATCCAGACGATCGCAGACATAGACTCAGGTGCGGCTACTGCGGCTCTAGCGGCAGACAAGACGATATTCCTCCTCCCTCCATTGACAGCAGCGTGTTCGATAGGAGACACTAGGTTGAATGTCGGTGCTACTCTCAGAGCATTGTTCTCAGTAGGGGATTATGTGCAGATAATCGACTCCGAGACACATCAGATACCCGGTCAGGACGCGGTTCCCGCCACCATATACAAGCATGAGATAAGGAGGATAGTCGCCACAGGCGGGAATTACATCCATGTGGAGGAGCCATTCACCTTCTCTCACGCAATCAACAAGTGTGGGATTGACAGATTGGTCTATTCCTCTGATGATGGGCGAGGCAGCCCCAACATCAACGCGACTACCAAGGCACTCGCCAACGGCGTCGAACACACCTACTTCGGCCACACCACCCTCCCCTCCTTCATGATTGAGCAATCATACCGCAATAGCGATGCCACTCCCGGTGGAGAGCAATTGCTACGTCTGTATAGCGGGTGCAAAATGGCAGAGGCAACCCTATCGGCTAACACAGAAGGAGAGTTGAAACTAGAGGCGTCCTATCAGGCTGCTAGGCATTACACAGATACGGCAGGGACATTCACCCCTCATAGGATGTTTGAGAATACCGCCAATACTACTGCGAACAGGAAGGTTAGCGGGATAGCGACCAACGGAGAGAAGCCATACCTCTTCCAAGACATCAGCATCGAGGTATTCGGTCGCCCGGTCTTGAGGGCAACGGAGTTCAGCGTATCGGTTTCCAACAGCACCGAACCGAGATGGTTCATCAGGGGGTACGAGGGCGCATCAGCATCGACGGATCAGGTTCAGCACGGAGGGACACAGACTCCCTTGGACATCACAGAGGCAAAGAGGGAATACACCTTCACATTCAAGGCCCTTGTCGAGGACAACAGGTTCTGGGAAGAGATGAGGCAACGAAAGCATCACACCAATTCCAACGACATAACCTTCACCTTGACAAAGCCCGGAAGCGGCACGACGAGGGAGAATGCAACCATTACCATAGAGGACTACACCATAACCAAGGCGGATCATCAACTACCAGATGACAAAGGCCCGATATTCGCTGATGTCGAGTTGGTTGTCAGGCACATGAAGGTCACAGAAAACAACCCATACTTCATCGCTTAAGGAAATCTTGAATAACCATTGACAGGAACGGTATAACGATGAGGTTGAGTGGATTCGTCACCGTAAATGGCTCAAAAGAGAGAATTGACTGGACAATTGATGGAGATTCCATCAACGAAGGCCCCGGTCTGAGCGCACATGAAATCACCGTAGAGGGTGCTATTGTGGTCGCAGAGCCAGAAGTAGCGGAATACACAGATGGGTACGAGGACATGACAGTCACCGATCTCAAGGTGCAATGCACCCAAAGGGAGTTGCCAATCTATGGAAACAAGCAACAGTTGATTGATAGATTGAGGGGGTGGGATGCCAACAACGACCCAATTAGCGAGGTAGCAGTTGCTCCTCCTGTTGAAGAAGTGCCAGAGGAACTGCCAGAGGAGTCATTTGATGACTTACCGGGAGAAGCGGAACCATTGGGAGAAGGAGATGTAATGGATGGCTCTGAAAGCGAGTGATTTCCTTGCGGGTAAGACCGCAGAGAGGCATGAGGTCGAAACACCTGTGGGGAACCTCGTAATCTATGTCAAGCCAATGACATGGATACAGCAGCAAGAGGCAATATCCAAGTTCGTGGATTTCGTCATAGATGGCGAGGACATGAGGCCAAGGATTGACTTCGGTGGCTATTGGGAGTATGTCCTGCGTAATTGCATTGCAGACACCGAGCCGAAGATTTCCAAGAACGAATTGATGCATCTGAGTCCAGAGGTCGGTGCGGCCATTGTCGATGTCCTCCCCGGAATAGACTCCCTAGTAGCATCCATGACTGGCGGTGAGCCAAGCCCTTTGGAATAACCCACTCGGATCTTCGTTCATACATTACTTCGGGTGGGGTAATCAACCCATTCACTCCAAAGCAGCAAGCCGTGCTTTCATTCCACACGATGACTTTCGTCCTCGGTTCCCATTTCAACTGCCCCCCACACTCGTGGGATGACCAACCGATTGATCGAGTTTATCTCGATTATCTGCTCGTCCGAGTGAATCAGGAACAACAGACAGAGGAGATGAAGAAAGCACGGAAAAATGCCGAGCGTTATAACGCGGGTGGAAACCAAAATAAGGGGATGCCCATACGGACAACAAGTGATAGTGCCAACCTTGACGATTTCTTTGAGAGATTCAACAAACAATTAGAGGAACAGGACGGCAAATAATCATGGGGAATAGCATAGTCGAAACAGAGCGGGAACTATACCTTCTCGGCAAGTCGATGAAAGGGACTATCCCTGTCGGTAAAGCGGCTATTGCAGTAAATCTGACTCTTAGCAAGACTCTTGGGCCATTCTACAAATTGTATCGAAATATGTCAGCCGCCGTCACCACTCTAGGAGAGGTCATGAAGAATGCATTGAATCCAATCAAGGCCGTTGGCACGATATTCGGTGGGATGAGGGATAACATCTTCTTCCTGATCGGGATAATTGCCCTCGCAACAACGGGTTTCGCAGCCCTAGCGGGCGAGTTAGGGGGTGTGAGTGGATTCGCTGATGCGTTCAAGGAGTCGTTGGCTTCGTTGGGTATAACGTCTGATTCCATCAAAGAGTCCTTCGATCTGTTTGTCGAGGGACTGAAGGTAGGTTTCGATGCTCTCATCTTGGCATGGGGCGCAGTTGTTTCCAATATGTCTGAAATAGGCTTCCTCGATTCCATAATGGGAGTGTTTGACGGCTTCAAAGTAGGCGTTTTGGCCGCTTTCACGGGCGTGTCCGAAGCAATGGGGATACTAGGGATAGAAGGAGGCAATCTCGGAGAGACTTTGAGTGGACTCATAGACTCTGTGTTCGCACGTCTGGAAGCATCAGGATATATTGACTACTTCAACGAGTTAATGGCTACCGTTGCTCTCTTTGGCGAGGCATTCGGAGTGGTCTTCGGTGCATTGATGGTCTGGATCGCCAAGGTGATAAAGACAGCGATGACAGAGGGGACGGGATTGAATAAATTCGTCACATTCGTCCTTGACGCAATCACAGTCGGTTTCAAAATATGGTTTTCCTTCGTGAAACTAGGATTGCAGGGACTTCAACTCGTCTTCAAGGGATTTATCTGGTTCGCTAAGAATGGCTTTAGTGGTGTGAAAGATGTAATTGTTGGTCAATTCGACAAAATCTTAGCCAAAGCCGGGGAGTGGAAGAAGAAGATAACTGGCGCGTTAGGGGGTATGTGGGACTTCATAATGACCCCTATACAATGGATTCTCGACAAGATTGATGAGTTGAAGAATATAGATTTAGGCAGTTTGGTTCCTGATATGGGAGATATAACAGGTGGTTTGGCTAGTCTGAACCCATTTGCATCGGGAGGTATTGCTTCCGGCCCTCAGTCGGGCTATCCGGTAGCATTACACGGAACGGAGGCTGTCGTCCCCCTCCCAGATGGTCGCACGATACCCGTCACCATGCAAGGTGGCGGGGGTGGGGGTGACTTCACCGCCAACATCACCATCAACGGCGGAGGAGGGGATGCTAGTGCCATAGCGAGAGCCGTGGGCCAAGAGGTTCAGAGGGCATTCCGCTCCCGATCAAGGTCTGGTGGCTACGGGAGGGGTGTCTGATGCCGAAGATACAGATGATTCACAGAGATAGCAGCGTCACCGAGTTAGACGCAGATAACGTGGGTTTCGACCTCAAAAGAATGGTGACTAACTTCCCCATTGCTGTGATAAACACTCGTCTTGGCCTCGATCTGAATCAAACCCAGATTTCCATCACAGTCGATGGCATACTCACGGATGATGTCGAGGCGTCTGGTGGCAATGGCTCCTCCATGACGATAGACACGTCCCTCAATGGGAGTCAGACTCTGGTTTCCACATGGTATGAGTTGTTCGCCAGTTGGAATGCCGTCAAGGCCGAGTTGGATGGAGTCAAGATAAGATTCCAGACAACGGGGCAGATAAATGCGGGTCTGGGTGAGGATATTACCCTTGAATTGAAGAACGGGAGTGGTTCTTCGACTGTGGCGACCAATAGCACCATCCTCGTCAACATCTCATCCACCACAACTTCAGATGGTCTTGCTGATGCCATTGTGAGCGGCATAAATGGGGCCTCAATCAAGATAAACACAGCAACGGTAGCGTGTTCGTCAGTCCTGACGGTCAGCCAGTCATCCGGGCAGCACCAGACTCTATCCATGGATGCTCAAAGCGGCTCAGGGTTCGATGGTGAGAAGATTACCATCAAGAATACCGTTGTCGGCCCTAATGGCGATCACACTACGACGGTATCCAAGGACGATGCAGGTGCTACATGGACTAATCAGTTCCTCGTCACCAATATGTCAGGGGGTTCCGCTAATCAGAAGAAGACCATGGAGGACAAGGTTCAGGATCTATTGAATCTATCAAACATGAGTGCTGGTGGGGCCTTGGTTTCGCCTAATGCAATTGCTGGCTCCGTCATCGACATACCAGATGGGGTATCTTCCACGGATGCTTCTCGCTTCTTGCGAATAGATGACATGAAGACGGTTCAGAAATACGTCGTGGGTCTGAGGATTCCCTATGAGTCGTTGGCATCCTCACCCGATGGCAACAAGACTCTGAGGCAATTCCTCATCCCTTCCGGGATTGGGACGAATTACTCTTCTTACGATAATAACAAAGCCTTCGATCCAACGACGATAGTGAACAACGAGGTTATCAGACCGAATCCTTACCTTGAGCAAGGCGTGGCAATCCCTGTTGTTCTGAGATCATTCAATCCGAGATACAATGCTGGTGAGGGATTCTGGGTATATCAACTCCAATTTGAAGCGTGTGAGCAACTGGTGGGAATATGAAATGGGTATCGTAAGGTTCCATGGCAAGGCCCTTCGTTTCAATGGGTTCACAGATGGGTTAGTAGTCCCCACAGGCAAGTATCGGGAATCCGGTGTCGATCTGAGGGCCAATGAGTTCGCTGGCACGGTCAAGGCCACTAAGAGCCACGCGACGAAGATAGGGCGGATACACAGGGACTCCAAATCTCACCCCCTCAACTCATTACGAGGCTCATTCACCATTGATGCGTATATTGTCCCAGATTATGGGGGAGTCATACTCCACAAGCCCGATGCATTCACTCTGAAATATGGGAACCCCCATTCAGAGGGCAAAATCGTCTTTGAGGTGCATACTGACGACAGACCCTATGTCATCTCGACCCCATTCAACGCACCAGTCAAGACGAATAGCAACTCAGGGGTGTATTCCTCGTCATCAAACGCCCACAGGCCACAGGACATGACTCTGGGCGCACAGGGCCTAGTCCTAGTGACGGCGCAATACACCCAGAAGGAGATACGAGTCTTCGTCAATGGGGATATAGTCGCTGAGATGAATCTAGGTGGCGATGGCAGCATCATGAAGGAGACATCCTCAGACCTATTCATCGGTGGGCAGGGCGGCGAGTTCCGTGGCCTGATCGAGAGCGTGAGGATCTGTCAGGGCATCCACCCCCCCACCCTCCAACCCCTCGCCAAGACCGACAACACCTTTGGACTCTGGACTTTTGATGATGAACAGGATGTTCCAGAGATATACTTCTTCGATCATGCTCGCTCTGGTTCCCCTCAACAAGGCAGGGATGGCCCGGATACTCATGATGGGTTGTTAGACACTCCCATGGTAGCGATAGGTTATGACTTCAACACGACGCATTTCAAGATTAGAGACTATCCTGCTAATCCGGGGGGAGCGACTGACAGATACACCGCCCTTGAGAAACTAGCAGCCTTGACTCAAGGGATTGAACCAGAGGAGGTGAAGGATCAATCTTGGTATTCTTCGACACTAGATCTGACTGACCAAGCATATTTCACAGGAGTCAATCAGACGGTTCTGAATGCTGTAATCAACCACTCTTGCACGAATCCAAACACAGGACTCATAACTCCTCCAGATTCTCAAAAAGTTAGGTTCGGAGATAGCATAGTCCTAGCCACATCATCCACTTCGACTCTGAACCCATCCATAAACAGGGTTGAAAGAATCCGTATAACGGGTATTGACTTCGCCAATAACCGAATAAATTGCACTTCTGTGATACTAGCGAATGACGCTGCAAATGGGACGATAGATAACCTTCCAGAGACACAAGGACACCTTTTTGCCCATACGGACAACACTCCTGTATGGTTCACACTAGGTTCTGCCGACCTACTCATTGATCCGGGCAATGATGAGACAGATGCATCGGTCAGCAACCAAAGGAAGAGGAGTAAGGATACCTTTACTCTCGCTCAATTCGTTCAAGGTCAGCGATTTACCGATATGTCGGGTTATTCCAATGATGCTTTCTTTGTCTCTGTGAAAAGCAGAAGCACGGCTTCGACAGACGCGAACACATTGTATGAACCAAGCACCACATACCCATGCATGGGTGCTGCTACTGCATATTCCCTGTTCGACGGCGACTTCTTCTTACGGATGCTCCCACAACCCGACCAACAAGTGGTAAAGCAAACAGTCCAAGGAATAGCGAACACCTTCAAGTATGTCTCTGATGAAGTTTCTACACAATCCTTAGTTAGTGAGAACCAGAGAGTCAGAGTGACCGAACCTGTGTATCATGGGGAAATCTCCAAGGTAATCAACAAGGCCAATACTGTTGCTGCTACGGATTCTGGAAGCATTAGCAGCAATACTTTCAATCGAATAGTAGTGGAGAGTGGAATTGGCTTTTATGATACTAGCCTCAGTCAGAACCTCTATGCCTCAACGAGGGACGAGATTGTCGCTATTGCGGTTTCAGACCCGAAGCCATTCATGCTGAAGGGACTTGATACAGAGCATACTGCTTCCCTATCCAATGGCGTCCCAACGAATGATGCGTATGTGCGTCACCTTACGCCGGAAAAGAAGACAAGGGTTGCATCAATAGAGTCACCTGCTGTATTGGTTTCAGCAGGAGGGCCAAAGCAGATACTCATTCACTATGATGCTGTCGATCTGACTGGTGAAGTCGTTGCTGGAACAAGTCTAGCGAGTGGAGGAGTGAGTGCGAAGTTCCGAGCCGACCATGCTACTGGAAATGCAGCCTATTTGGTCGTGCGTAAGACCGTTCCCTGTGGTAGTGCCGTCTTTGGTGGTCGGACTATCTCAGATTGGCTTAGGCGACCTTATTCTGGCAATAATACAAGCCTAACTGACATCCTCTTGACGGTCACGGCTCCGGGTGGACTCGTCAGCCTACCTACTGCCACGTTCAATGACAAGCCTACTTCCCACACTCTGTCATCCAACCCCACAGGTGACATAACTCCCTCTCCCTTCATCAATATCGAAGATACGGTGTATGGTGTTGGGACAGAAATCCAAGGATACGGTCGTCCCAAGGCGGTTGCGTCAATAAACACCCCAGATGCTACTAGCAACTCTGATTACCACGTTTTCTACATCTCTTCTGGGGGGCTGAAAAATCATAAGGATCACACTTCCTCCAAATTAACACCATCTGCCTTGAGGAGGAGTAATCTAGCAGGTTTTGACGTTATCGACAACGAATTGACTGGCAACGAGAATCTAGTCCTAGTTCATCCTGCCAATAGGACGCGAAACTCCATGCTAGAGGACGTTTCAACCGCATCAAACTCCCCCATGGACACATCAATAGCAACCTTGGAGAAGACTTTGATGAGAGGTAGGATAGAGGAGATTACGCCTACCGCCGGTCAGGAAGGAGACTCAAAGACTGTCATCAATGGGCGTTCGGTCTTGATGGACATACTAGATCATCGTTCACAGAGGGATTTCAATCTAGGACAGGGTTCTCCTGTGAAGGAGATAGGGGATTTGGGGACGCCTACCGTTTCGATGACTCTTGGAGGTCTGGGACAGGGTGGTGTGGACATACAGCCAACATATGTCGAGCATCCCTTCTTGCCGGGTTGGAAAGACAAGATTGTCGGTTCTGGGAATGCCTCGGTTAGGAATGACAAGCAAACATCCACATACTATGCTTCTACAAGGGCATTGACGGAATTACCGTTGTTCCCCTCTATGTTCTTCGATGTTGATTCTCTAGTCGCATCTGATAACGATGCAAGAACGCCCATTTCGGCTGACAAGTCATTCAAGATGGTAGTCGATTGCACCATGGCGACGAATCGCCCACAGATGAAAGAATACGAGTCTCGCTTTGCCATTGATTGGGGGGCTAGAGGTTCCGTGTCCTCCTTTGAAATAACGGATCAAATGTATGATTGGATTTTATCAGGTAGTCGTTGGATAATCAGATGTCAGAGGCCATCCGTTCAAGCAGTAGTGTCTTCTTACAACAGCAATGTTCTGACGGTTGATGATGCGACCGCTTTCAATCCGGCAACCGGAGAAAGAGGACTTCAAGCAAATTGCTCGGATTACTTCTATGTCACTATTGGGGAAGGGGTGTTGAATGATGGATATGGCATAGTCG
>Ga0209232_1002040_pt1 | contig 10361 bp, 32 predicted proteins | sample ETNvirenome_2_60_FD_184066 | JGI IMG/M metagenome (GOLD analysis project Ga0209232, IMG submission 184066) | Marine viral communities from the Pacific Ocean - ETNP_2_60 (SPAdes) (version 2) | ecosystem: Environmental > Aquatic > Marine > Oceanic | place: Pacific Ocean | collected 2013-06-22
AAGTTGTAATCTTGAGAAGTATCAGGGGCATCGTATGGTGTACCATTATCATTTGCCGCGTCTAAACTTAAAAACACAGAGTTAAAAAACATTTCAACCTTCTTCTTATCTTCTCCAAAATCCTTACGAATTTCATTTAGTTTATGTTCGGGTATTCTCATACCACCCCTATTCATATCTATTGCACGTCTAATAGCTCCTCTGATACGTTTCGATAGGAAAGACTTAATTGTTCTTTCGGGGTCCTCAGATTCAGTTATTTTAACTATTTCTATTTTATCTACTGCGGCTATTAAACCGTAACTACCTTCTTGAATAAGATCAGTTATATCCATGACACCTGTAGCTTGCTGTGAGGTCGGAAACTTCCTAGCTAAATTTTCTACTAAAGGTAGAAACTTAACAATAAGCTCATCTCTAGTATACTCATCCCACATTTTACCATCAAGCCTGAGAATACTCTCCTTTACATCAAGTTTATACCTAATATAATTCTGTACATTATATTTTTTCATACTTTTCTATTTAATAATTCCTTTTCACGTTTCAATTCATTACACATGTTGCGATATATTGTACGCGATGAACAGTCTAATAAGCCAGCTAGACGTCGTATCGTGATCTTTTTTCCCATATCGTTCATATCTATCATACATTGATAAATGTCGTCAGGATGGATCCGTTTTGATCTACCTATTAATCTACCCACAATACTCAACTTTTCGTGCTTCTCAAGCCCGTTACTCATTTTGAATATAACTTTACGTAACCTATTTGTAGGTGGTCTATCAAGATCAGACATGTATACGTCGTGTATAATTCTTTCCAAGCCTGTACTAGATATGCTAAAAGTAGTAAAACCATTATCTTTATCTACAATAAAATCAGCTAGACTATTAAACTCATCCGGGCTTAGCTTTGGGTTTAAGTACCACAACACCAGTAGATGCCATTTAAGACTTTTATAAGTATTAATCTTAGCATTACCCTTAAATAGATCATAAGCTTGATACGTACCGTTTTCAAAAAACATGTACTGATTATTCTCGTAGTCAGGCGGTTCTATTGGGTCGCGTCTATATATAATTCTGCGACTATGTAAGTAATGTAAGTTCCGTGGTGTTTGTGACATAAGCCTGTTATTCATTATATATAGGGGCTGTTGTCACAGTCCCCTCGGTATCCAATGTTGCAATAATGATTCTTTTAGAATCATCTTTGGTGTATTTAATTTGGTTAAATTCCTCTATACGTTTCTTTAGGTCTTTCTTCATATAATTTTTCGGTTTTTATATTAGCTATGTGGCTTTTGTCACCAATATAATAGTTCCAGTAAGCTTGCAAGCTACACTCATCTTTGTATTCATCAGGCATGGCCTGCGGAGGTTGTGTAAAACCTGTAAAAGGTAAACCTCCAGGTAGAAAACGTAGATGTGGATCACATTTTGTATAAGATAAATGTTCTTTACCATATCGTCTTTTGTACTCCTGTGCTAACGCTACAAAGTGATCGTATAACCATATGTAGTTCTGTGCTGATCTTCTAGCCCAGATAGTAGAAGGATGATTAACATGAGCTCGTTTGTACGGTACATCTGCATCTTCACCCATAATTTCATGATGAGCAGTACATAACATTTGAGCTGACTCTAGTATCATCTTTACCACATGTTTATTATACTGTAGCTTCGCAGCTTCAGCTGGATCTTCATGTAAGTAAAATATATTCATTATTTATTCTTTAATAGTTTATTTAGTTTAACAACCATTGATGAAAATATTGCTAACAATAAACCACCAATAAATAATTTCTCGTTAGTAGCACAAGGTTTCAACCAAAAACCATAGCCTAGCATTATAGATGCGTTTATAAACATACTAACTGCTGGTACACCCATTGCCAACTGTGGGTCACGCTTAGCTAAGCTGAGTATAAGGCTATTTACTGGAACTAGTAACACTAACGAACCTAATCCTAAAGCTATATCTACCATTTAATCTATTTCATTTTCATCTCTACAGTCGTCACAAATATCACAGAAGTGATGATCTTCTTCAGTCATAGGCTTTTCACACCATTCACATCGAAACGGAACTGAGTCTAAATCACATTGAGTGATTATATTTTGATACATCTTACTCATAATCTCTGATACATTTAAAGAGTGGGTGACGATAACTATTAGCTTTAGTACGTTCGAAGTACGTAAATGTAGCAATTTTACCCACCCAGGTTTGCATTTGTTTGAAATTTGTTTGTAACTTTTTAAAGTTATCCATAACTGGCATACCAAATTCTATACCTTCAGAATCTATCGCTAGAAACTTACCTATAGTACCTATACGTTTACCTTTACCTTCAACCCAACCAGTTATAGTAGCTTCAGAATCGTGAAAATCCTTGAATTTACGTAAACTGTGAGATCGTTTTGTCTGGTATGGTGAATTTATACGCAGTATAGAACCTTCGTAACCTTTAGATAAGTTAATACCATGCAAGTCTTTAGCATACTTTTCAGCGTAAACCTCGTGGGTTTCAACGTGCTTAACACAGTAACCATCAGGTACATTGTGACGTATCCATTCATTACGTATTGCAAAGTTAGGTTTATCAAAGTTTTTAACATCATCTAGTATAACATCATAACAATGAAATTGTACTAACTTTTTAGATTCAACACGGTGATCATTTGTAGGTTTAGTTTTACGTACACAAGAAATAATCTTTTCAAAATCATCTTTAAGGTCGTGATTATAAAGCTCACCGTCAAGCACCGCGTTAGGGTTGAGCTCGAAAAAACCTTTCAGATGAAAAAGTATATGATCAATATTCTTCCACTCTTTACCTGTACGTGAATAAGCTGTTACTACGCTATTGTCATACTGTATAACGCAGCGAACACCGTCAAGCTTGGGTTGTATAAAGTTTTTAACCGAATAATCTATCGGTTTATTACTGACAGGGTACGCCAGCATTGGTTTATGTTTCATTTCCATTATCCTCCTCTTTTAAGTCTATTCCTAATTTGTTATTAATTTCAGTCACTCTAATTTTCATTACAGCACATTTTTCGTATTCTTCTCTTTCTTCGTACACATTTTGCAAGGTCATACAACGAGCTAGCTCACCTACTAAGTGATCCATTTCGTCATCAGCCTTCCAATTATCATTAGCAGATATAGATTTCTCTATTAAAACCTCTGCTATGTATGTACCTAGTTTTTCAATTTGTTCATCTGTCATACGTATATTATCCGTTAGCGTTCGTATTTAGTTTGTGACTTCTACATCTACACAAGTAATTTTATCACCATTCCAGTTGTAATCAAAATCTCTTGGTTTGTTATCTCTAAATTTCTTTTGTAAATCATAAGGTTCACCTACAAATATACATTTATCTACTCTCGGTGATAGTGTTCTACAACAATCTGGCTGGTCACAAACGACTTCGTCACCAACCTTAAATATACTAATCCATGTAGATTTATCAAAATGTTGCCATACATAATATATATAATCTAAATCACCATGTTTAGTGTCTAGACTATCTATTTCTAAATTATGTGGTATAAAACATCTGTTAGCTATAGAATTAGCAAGATCTAAACCTAAAGATCCAGGTTGACCGTCTAATCTACAAAATAACTGTGCATGCCATTCTTTCGGGTGTTCACTAAATGATACACCTGATGAACGTGTAGCAAATCTAATAATCGCCCTCGTACTCATAATATCTGTTTTGTGTTTCTTCAATAATAAATCTACCCCATCTAGTATGGAAACCATAGCTGTGTGACACACCTACAGGTTCATTAACTAGAAGTAATCTCATTAACTTATCTTCATTCATGTTTTGCTCTTCAGCTACATCTGTTATAGCACTAGCTAAAGAGCTTATGTTATGTCTAGGTTGTTTACCTAGCTCATTAACAATATAATCTTTTAATTCTCCTGGTTTCATCCTAATAAATCCATTTTACTTAATAATTCTTTTGATTTTTTCTCAACCATATCATCTAACCAGTTTTCCTCCAAGTTTCTTAATATCAACTTAGTGAGTTCGTGCCAATCTAAATGGTTCCAAGGATCGTCTTGTGATATAGACTTAGTAGGGTGTGGTTTTACACCTTTGTGGTACCAACTCATACCGCTTCTATTATAATTAGTATATTTTCTAGGAAATTCTCTAAGATTATTAACTACAGTCTCTGCAAACTCACTAATTTCTTTTTTTGATTTATTTCTTAATTGCTTTTCAATTTCGTTTGTTGTCATTATTCTTTGTATTTAGTCTGTTTTCTTGTCTCAAATGCGCACAATACTAGTACGCCAAAATGAACGTACACTTGCCAATCCATTAATCCAGTAGGACCATATAAGCCGAAGCGTTGTGAGTTCGGAACCAGTCCAAACCTTTACGCATATCTTTTTGCATAGGAGCTGTGCGTTCATCAAGCATATCACCGTTATATCTCATCTCGATAAACATTTGTGCACCCATTATCATATCGTAAATAGACAGTTCAAGTGCATTAAGTTCACATTCTTCACCACTAAATCGATTTTGTACTATTGCACCTTCTTCGTAAATTTCACCTTTAAACCACTTTGGTACTGTTTGTTCTTTTACTTTTGCCATAATTAAGCTTTTTTAATAAATTTATCACCCCACATAAAGTCGTTCATTGAAATATCATACACACTGTCATGAGTAAAGTTTATAACCTGTCTAGCTGTAGCGATAGGTAGGTCATTCCAGAAATTATTGTTTTCTAGTTTAACTTTAACCTCATTAACTAAGTAAGGGTATAGCTCTTTTTCCGCTAAGATTTGCTTTTTGACTGCTGGTTTCAGTCTTTGCCATAAGTTTTCCATATAATATAATTTAATTGTTTACAATATTATCCATTACCGGTCGTATTTAGTTTGTAAAACTAAGTCTACTATATCAGTAATTATCGTTTGCTTTTCAGTATCATTGAGAATATAGCTATTTAAGTATTCAAAATCTTGAATAACACTATTATAGATCTCTTCTCTGTCTTCTTCTTCTGTCATTAGTATCTTCTTTTTTTACGTCTTTTTTCAGACTCTTCGTTTAACTTGTCGATAAGTTTAGCACAGAGATCTACTGAAATCTCATCTGCATAGTACAAATCATAAATAAATCTTCTCATATTTGTAATTTTAGTAGCTAGTGAGGAATCGAACCTCATTGTTTTCAGCACGAGCGCAACCGTGTTTCCTGTGACCATCACCTAGCTGGGTGTCAACTCGTTCAAAGAGGGTTTATTGTCTTACGTGTTACTATATTTCACACAGCCTAATGAGTTGACAAGTAAGCCTTATTCCTTCACACTTATCTGGATCTATTTACACGCGACCAGAATCAGTCGAACCTTAAAGTTTGCTTACATATAACCTGCTTTAATATCTCCTCCCTGAGTGTTTAAAGCGACAGTTATTCTTTTTCTTCTCTAACTGTACCGAACACTTCGGTTAGTTGTTCTACAATGTGATCACCTAAATCTGTCATTTGGTAACCTAATTCAATGCTGTTAACAGTAACACAGTTGTTATAGTCAAGATCTAACTCAACTTCTGCATCGTTTAAATTTGGATCGAAAGCTTCACAAGCTCGTATAACTATGTCATTAACCTCGTTCCATTGCTTTTCAGTTAACTTAGGTTTGTCTAAGTCTTCTAAGTCATTAGTTAACGTGTTTTGTTCATCGACTAATTTTTTAACATTTCCGCTTGCCTCTTCGATAAGAACACCAAGCTCTTTAATTCTAGTTTCTAATTGTTCTCTGTTCATTTGTTGTTTATTTAATATATTATCCACAAGCGATCGTATTTAGTTTGTAAAAGTAGCATATACTTTCACTCCTTTTGTTGTACAAATCAACTCATGACGTTTATTTTCCACTACTTTAGTGGTTTTTTGTCTATACTTTGGGTTTTTACTGTTCAGTTTTCGCTTTTTCATAATAAAATCCTTTAAATACACTGGTTACTAATTCATCTATTTGCTCTAAATCTAAGTCGTGAGGAGCAGCGTCAGAAACTTCATACATTAAAGTACAAACTCTATCTAATATAAAGTCAGAGGTCTCATCGATTAAAGTGCATTTAACACTTTCCATTTGTTCTTTCGTTAGTTTCATAGTTAATCGTTCTTAGGTGAAAATAATATTCTTGTTTCTCGTACAATAGCTTCACAGTCTTCGTCAGAAATATCACCTATATCTTCGTAATCGATGTTAAACTCGTCTAAAACTCGAGCTATACCATCCCAGAATACTATATCTAAGTGATCTTCTAAGCTATCTGCCATGTAACTTGCTATTTGTTCTATGTGTTCTGCTTCTAATTTCATGATAAATTATATCTTTGTCCGTTAATAAATACCTCTACTTTATCTTCTACTCTAGCCAGAGGGTTAGCTTTTTTCAACTCGTTGTACTCATCACGTGATATAGTAACTGTGTCACCATCCCACCTAGCCTTGTATCTAAAGTCAGAACACTCTTTAATCTGCTCAACATTCCAGTCACAACAACTATATAGCTTACTACCATAGCGGTTTTTAAGTATATAATTAGCTAAGTAAACAAGTTGGTCATCAAAATCTTTTATAAATACTGGTTTATCACCCTTGTAAGTAAGATATTCTTTGTAGTAACTGTTCCAGTACTTGGTTTTAGTCTCATATCTTTTGTTAATATACCACGGAGATGAGTTATAATCACTTACATCTCGTATGTAGCCTGACTCGTAAATAGCATACTTGTAAGTCGTACTGTTGCCAGTATAACTTAATCTACGAATAGGTAACTCATAGACTGTTGTACCATTTTTCTTTTGCCGAGCAGTAGTTATCTCTTTGATACCCATTAGTTTAAAGAAACCAAGTGCATCTACACGATCTTTCATAGTCGTATCTATGTGCTTGCTAGTAACTCTACCAGCTTCATCTAAATATCTGTTACTCATATCTCTGCATTATCTGTTATTATTTCACCATCTGCGTGTGACATCCACTCGCAATCATTCATTCTATGACCTTCGCCAATCAAGAAGTTTTCAATTTGCTCTGCTGAAGGAGAGTCTTCCTTCATGTTTACCACGTCATACACGGTAACATTATACTGAAACACTCGTCCTTCTGTAAAGTCTAATACTGTTATATACATAGTTTTTAATTAATTTGTTCATAGATATTATCCATGAGCGGTCGTATTCATTTTGTGTTTACTCTTTCTTGAGTATTTTTTCCTGCTTTTTTGAACATTACCTCGAGACGCACTCCAAATCGAGTTCAAAGTCTCGCTATCTAGCTTAACTCTCCACCATTTATTGTCTATTTCTCTGTTCATAATTCCTCAACCTTTTCTTTGATTTGTTCTATACACTCAAAAGCAGTGGTCGCTCCGAGGTGGAACTGCTCGATATTCCATAGTAAGTCATTCTTTATAACTTTAACTATTCTTTCTTGTTCAGTAGTGCAGCACGTCGAGAAACCAAATTCTCCAAACATTTCTACTGCTAATTCGTTCATTTTTTTCATAATTTAATTTTAGTACCCGAGATGAGATTCGAACTCATAACCTACAGCTTAGAAGGCTGTTGCTCTATCCAGTTGAGCTACTCGGGTAAGGCGTACCCTCCTGTTAAAACGCTGTTTCAGCGAGGGTACTATACGAGGTGAGTATGTAAAGCGTTAATGTTATTTACACCTTTAGTCGACAACGCAACTCGTACTCGTATATTATCGTAAACAAGTACCGTAACCTTTACGTCTACTTGCTTTGTAGACTGCTTCAGCGGTTTCTTGGCTGACAAGCTGTATTGTATTACCGGTTTTGTGGTTAGTGATTGGTACACAGGCATATCTAGCTGTTGTCGAACAGTTAACACATGTCTTGTAACCAAGATTTAACCTACCTTGAGGTATTTCCGCTGAGCATCTACATTTCATATCGTATTGTTTATAATATTATCCACAAGTGGTCGTATTTATTTTGTAATAACACGCTCGTGTGGAGTTGTTCTTACCGGTTTATACTGTTTATACAAAGCAATTGCTTGGTCAAATTCGTTTTCACCGATCGCTTGTAGTTGTTCTATGATATTCCATATATCAGTGAACTCTTGTAAACCTGAGTTATAGTACCTAGAGTCATCAGAGTACTCGTAAAACCAGTCATGTGACTTTAATTTCGACTCAAGCTCTTCGATTAGTTTAGTAGTATTTATCTTGTTCTTGCTCATAGTATTGCTCTATTTGTATATTTAATATCTCTATCTCGTAGTTTTCTACGTCTTTTTCACTAACCCACTGGCCAGTTTCTTTACATTTTAGGTATTCACCTCCGACTTCAATCACTTGGTTGTGTGTAAACTTTTTAGCGTTCGTCTCTAACATAAGTATATCCTTTATAGTTAAACCATTCGTTTATTCCTTCTACTTCAGTTTCATACTGGTTGCAACCAAAGTTTTTAGGTAAGTCACCAACTGTATATGGTCGCCATTTAGTTGATATTGTTGTACCTGCAAAGTCTTCTAGTAAGTAGATACAACTATCTTCTTTTACTGTTTTTAATATTCTCATAATTACTTTTTAATATATTCGTACTTGTTTAATCTGTCTATAATAGTGAATATTTTGTCATACTCACACTCGTTGATTTTATTATCGCTCAATAACTTGTCGATTAATACTATTGTAGTCGACTGTTCATGGTTATAATACTTAATTTTCTTCTTGAATAATTTAATCATGGTTATTTATTTAACGTTCATATATATTATCCAAGAGTGGTCGTATTTAATTTGTATCGTAGTCATCGAGGAAAGTCCCTTCTTCTACATAACCATTACCTTGTAAGAACTCAAGCATCCACTCCATTTGATTGAGTGATAAACCATCTTTCTCAATTAGCTCGACTAGAGCTTCTTGAATTTCAGTGTATTTAGCATCTTTCATAGCATCGCTTTTAATTTAGCCATCTGCTTTTTACCAATATTCTTGGTAAGTGAGATATACTCGTTAATACCCGCTTTTGTACTTACCATTTTCTGATAAGCGTTATTTCTTTCGATAGCTTCCGCCTGACGACGTCTTCTCGCTACCGCGAATTTACCTTCGCCTCTGTAGCGAAACATAATCTTCTTTTCCTCTTGTAATCCAAAATTTCTCATTTCTTCAATTTACTTGTTAATATTTAGTTTTTAGGTCTATGGTGGTGACACACACCACTCGGGTGAGTAGTTTTCTGCTTGCAATTTTCCTTCGTTTTAGTAGTTCCAGAGCAAACCACTGTTGGGTTAGCATCTTTCTTTACATACTCGGGATTGTGTCGCCAACAAAGTGTCGAGTTATTCCATGCAGTAGTCTTACACTGATTACCTGCTTTAGTGGTTGCAGTACATTGTACTTTGTCTTGAGCAAATCCACTTACTGCAGTGAATAACGCTATTGTTAATAACGACTTTCTCATAGTAAAAATCCTGACTCTAGTGCTTTCGCTTTAGCCTCTTGTTTAGCTCGTTTAGCTTCACACGAGTGGTTATTTATTATTCTGTATGGTGGGCGAGTTTCGAACTCAGTTTCCATAGTGACATCTTTGCCACAAAGTTTACAGTGTAATTGCATAATTTCTTTGATTTAATAAGTTAATAATTTCTAGTGAAAGCAGTGGGATCGAACCACTATGTTAACTTCCTGCTCTTCTGCAGCGTTAGTTGTCTCAATCCTTGCTCGTCAGTGGCTTTTTTGACAACAGATTTCTCTCGCTTAACACGTATACCTCTATAATTTATATTTAGGTAACCAATACACTTTCGTATTATACTTGTTCATATTTGATTTACCAGTAAACAAGTGGAACTAACTGGACTTTTAACTCGTCGATTAAAACGCCGCTTCAGGAGTCATAACTTCTTCAGTCTCTTCAACTTCAGTTTCGACTACTTCATCAGTAGTAGTTTCAACTTCAGAAGAAGATATTACCGCTTCAGTTTCTCGAAGTACTTTCGGTATATTATTAGTCGCTGTATACGACTTGTATTTTTCCCAGCAATTCATCGCTTCAAGAGATGACTTCATAATTTCGTACGCTTTATCGTGCGAATAAGTTACTGTTTTACCGTTTTTGAATGCTACTTCAACGTTGGTATTTTTCCCGATTAGTGACTGACGCACTACAAATCTTTTTGATTTAAGTAAATTTGACATAGTAATTTAATTTATTTAGTTAATTATTTAGTTTCGTTACGTATATATTATCCACGAGTAATCGTATTTATTTTGTAAGTTCTTCACGAACTTGGTGAAATATTTCCGTTAATTCCATT
>Ga0209232_1002043_pt1 | contig 10333 bp, 10 predicted proteins | sample ETNvirenome_2_60_FD_184066 | JGI IMG/M metagenome (GOLD analysis project Ga0209232, IMG submission 184066) | Marine viral communities from the Pacific Ocean - ETNP_2_60 (SPAdes) (version 2) | ecosystem: Environmental > Aquatic > Marine > Oceanic | place: Pacific Ocean | collected 2013-06-22
CATGTATTCTTCTAGCGAGTCTAGGGTTAGGTCAAGACCGAGTTCATCTTGGCAATACAATCTAAACCTTAGTCTTTGATTTTCATGATGAGAAAGTATTTCCTTTCCAAAATTACCATAAAGTAACTGGGTATGATTTGATCTCCCATATACATAGTAGTATTTTACTGGGTGTAAAAGAGCAGATATAGTTGGATCGTTTTCCAAAAATCTTTTACTTTGTATAAATTCGTATTTTTCATCTTCGCTGTGGTAGTGTTTTATTGTCCCCAAGATTCCATGAAGCCCCCAATGTGGTGTATTAAAATAAAACATTGAATCAAAGTAACGAGCTAACTGAATTTTGCTAAGAAAAGAAACAGCCCCTATACCTTCTTCATTATAGCCTTTAACCTCCTCTCTAAGCTGCTCGCACCACTCCGGTTTAGCTTTGTCAGGGGAGTCGAGCATTAAAAACCAATCACCATTTTGCATTGGCCCTTGACGCAAGAACTCATTCATTTGAAGATCGTGGTCATTTGTCCATTTTCTCTGTATGATTTTTCCTTCACCTTTTCTTTCCTCAAGAAGCTCGTACGTCCCGTCATCTGAGTAACCATCAACAAAAATTAGCCCATCAAAGTACTGAGCTATATCTTTCGTCATGTCATCAATGTCATCTTTCCTATTTTGTGTAATTCCACAAAGCCAAAGTTTTGAGTTATTCATAATTATTCTTTAATTAAAGTGGGCAAAGGTATGTTGTTTTTTTTATGGAAGTCAGTGTTAAATATTAGCTTATTTTCATCATAATTCCAAGAATAACTACACCCGTCTTCTCCCCATCTTTTTTTCTGGTATTCTACCTTAGCTTTACCATTCGAGTGAAGCCAAGTCATGTGCTTTACATGGGCTATGTTTCTAGGCACTTCTAAGCAAGGAGCCGCCTTATAATCAGTGCCATCATTATATACGAAATCGTCATCATAATAAAGTTCTTTTAATCCACCATGTGCAGCAACTTTAAAAATTCTTGGTGGACAAAATCCGTCTATCCACTGATCGCCATCAAACACATAATTTTTATAATTAACCTTGAACCAAGTTATAAACGGGTTCATTTGCACAAATTTTAATATTTTACTTATATCCTCGAAAGAATATATTTCATCTAAACCTATAGTCCACACATAATCTACGTCTGAGGATAAAACATTTTTTAAACATATGTTTCTAGCTTCATGTTCGTTAAGATACTTATTTGAAACATCATAATAATCTAAAAAACCCTCACTAAAGTAAGAGTCAAACATGCCCATTGTATTATCTCCTGATTGCAAACTGAACCCAAGTTCTTGATTTTCTTTAAAGCAATTATGAACGAAGCTACAAACCAATTCATGCTCTCCGTGAGCCTTGAATTGTTTCCAGCCAGCAACGCATTCAGCTAAAAACTGCTCGCAGTTGTATCCAGATGCTATTAGTCCAATTTTCATTTAAAAGAATCTAATATTCTCTGAGCAACACGTTCGGGCAAATACCACTCTGCAACTTCTATAGCCTTTTCCATATCAACCTCTTCATGTTTGAAATTTACTATCTTTCTTTTGCAGTCTTCGACATTCTTTGGTTCGTATAAGGGTAAAGTTTCTCCCCAAACTTCTCTTTTGATTGGTATATCAGCATTAATGCAGGGTGTTCCCATGAGTATTCCTTCAATGGGCTGCATACCTAACCCAGTATACAATTCTGGGCCAACTAAAAGGTGAGCGTGTTTAATAAGCTGATTTACATCTGCCCTGTCTATCCATCCGAAGTTCCTTATTTTAACGTCTGGGGCAACCGACTTAAAATATTCAGGTGGGCAATATTCTCCAGAGATATAAAGCTCAAACCCTGTCCTTGAAAGGGCTTGAACCACGGTTACTATATTTTTAACTGGGTCAAGTGCTCTACCAAAGTAATAAATATAAGGGTATCGGTTTCTTTTCTCGTAAAAACGCTCACTAGACAGAGAACATATACCGACACATTCAGAATCAAAGCCCATGTGTTTTTTTACAACCCTAGAAGTTTCTTCAGAAATACTTAAAAGGGTTGTGCAGTCTTTGTATATCTCTTTTTCTGTTTCGACTAACTCTTTTTCGCAAAGTTTCCATTCAAATTCTGTGCCTTCCATTATTGGAATATCTAATACCAAACAATGAAACGGTTTATTGAGCTTTTTGGCTTCTTTGTGAGCTTTGTCTAGCTGTGACCTGTCTATATTAAATATGCAATCGTAGTTTTCTGTTTTATCGTCATGAAAAACTATGTCATGACCCATAGCTCTCCACTCGTTTTCTAAAAGCTCTAAATATCCACCAGAAGACTCTTTATAACCAAAAGTTTTTATTTTCATACTAAACTACCTCTTCCAGTTTTTTACAGACATAATCTATTTCTTTTTTGGTTATCTCTGGATACATTGGTAAACTAAGCTCTGTAGCTGCTTGTTTTTCTGCGGTTGGGAAGTCACCTCTTTTGTGCTTTAAATGCTTATAGGCTTTTTGTAAATGAATAGACTTAGGGTAATGAAGACCTGTTTGAACACCTTCTGTAAGAAGTGCTTGCTGAACAGAGTTTCTGTTTCGGATAAAAATAGGAAATATGTGATAAACGCACTTATTGCCTTCTTTTACTTCCATCATTTTTATTTTTTTATTTTCAGCAAGATTTACCCTGTACCTATGAGCGGCCTCTATTCTTTTTTCTGTCCACTCGTCAAGTAGTGGCAATTTTATGTTTAGTGCAGCAGCTTCTATTTCGCTCATTCTGTGATTACAGCCAACCATATCATGAATGTATTTCTTAGACTGGCCATGATTTACGAAGCACTTCATCAGGTCGTAAAGCTTTTTAGAGTTAGTAACAACAGCCCCACCTTCTCCGCAAGTTCCTAGGTTTTTTCCGGGGTAAAAACTAAAACAGGTCATATTTGCATATTCTGCGATTTTCTTCTTGTCAAATAACGCACCATGAGCTTGGGCTGCATCATTGATTAGCACTGAGTTAGTTTGCTTTGCTATGATTTTCAAGCCCCTTAAGTCACACGGGTTTCCATATAAACTTGTTGGCAAAATTATTCTGGTTTTTGAGTTAGCGGCTTTTACCGCATCTTCAAAGTTCATGTTACAAGTAGAATTAACATCTACAAATTTATGTTTATAATTAGGACAATAAGATATTGCTTCACTAGTGGCAATAAAACTGTTTGGTGCAGTCAAAACCTCGCCTTGGTACTGATAGCAATTTAAAGCAGCGTGTAAAGCTGAAGTTCCACTACTTGTAGCTACGCAGTATTTGACTCCGCAATATTCTGCAAACGCAGCTTCAAATTTTTCAACTTGTTTGCCAGAAACAAAAGCGCATGTATCTATAATATTAGATACCTGTAGCATTAGTTCTTTCTTGATGCTCTTGTTTTGCTTTTGTAAATCTAAAAATTTAACATTCATCTCTTGTAAACCCCTTTCTATCACCTAATTTATCATTATCCGAAGAGTCGTGATAGATAACCTCTCCACTTTGCTCTCTAGCTTCTATTTTATCTAAAATGGGCATAGTTTCCAAAAAAAGAGTTAAACCATAATTTAAAGCCTTGTTATAGACATCAATAACTTCTTCTTGCTCAGGGTAAATAGAGTATTTAACTTGGCCTACGATTGGGCCGTCGTCAATACCTTCGGTTATTTCATGAATGGTTATGCCATGCTCGTTTCTGCCATCTTTCAATGCCCAATTAATTGGTGAAACGCCTCTGTAGTGTGGTAATGGGGAATTATGCAGATTTAAAATTCTACCACACTTGTTAATAAAATCTTTTTTAATTATTTTATCGTAAAAACAAGAGAAAGCTAAGTCTATTTCAAAGTCAGGTAAATGTTTATAGTCTCCAGATTGTACCCAGTTTATATTTCTCTGTATACACCAGTTTGGCAATGATTCAGTCCACGTTGGAGATGGAGAAACTGGCACAACATAAATTAAATTATAATCTGGACTATTTAAAAACCAATCACAAATTTGTATTGCAAGTTTTCCCTTGCCTAAAACAACTACATTCTTCATTTAAACTCCAAGTGCATGATCCCTGTCGAAATAAACTGGTTGGCCCATTAAGCCAATGGATTTGTTTGTTGCATCTATTAGCTGAACAACCCGTCTCCCAAGCCTTGGCCCAGAAATGCACTCTTCTCCATCCATGCACCGACAAAAATGCAAAATCTCTTCTTGTATGGCCTCTGTGTTTTTTAGTTTAGGAGCGAACATATCTCCAGATCGGTAATCAAAATAGCTATCTTCATATGATACGGCTTTATCATACACCATAACCTTTTCAGAGGGTTTATTGTCGTTATAAACAATCATTTTTTCATCTCCATTCAATATGATGTTTCTTACTTTTATTGGGGAAAACCAGCTTATGTGAATGTGTGCTGAAAAACCATCTTCGTACTGAATTGAAATATTTGCAACGTCAGCATTGCCTTTTGGCGTGTGACTTGAACCAACAGCAGATAAGAATAAAGGTTGTAAGTCACCAACTAAGTAATGTAGTATAGAAAAGTCGTGAGGGGCCAAATCCCATACTACGTTTGAATCTCTTTGAAAGAGTCCCAAGTTGATTCTAGTCGAATCAAAGTGTTTGAGTTTACCAATATTTCCAGAGTCAGCTAATTCTTTAAGTTTCCTGACCGCACCAGTAAACAGAAAGGTGTGGGCGATCATAACAGTAAGGTTTTTGCGTTTAGCGATTTCTTCTAACTCATCGCACTCTTCTATTGACATCGCCATAGGCTTTTGTATAAGAACGCTTTTGCCAGCTTCTAAAACCTGTTTCGCTATAGTATAATGCGTTGAGATGGGGGTCGCCACAATAACACCATCAACGTCGCCATGCCTAGATAAAGCCATATCTAGGTCTTGATAGAAGGAGGTGGGGGGTAATTTTTTAATTACTTCTTCATTTTGGTCTACTACGAATTGTAGTGACATATTTTGTGTTTTTTGAATATTACGAACAATATTTGGACCCCAATATCCGCATCCTACTAGACCTAATTTTTTATTCATTCCAGAGTTTTAAGTTATGTTTGTAAGTTTTATGTTTTTGTAGTTCTTCTGTTGTAACTGCTACTAAATTTTCTTTTTTTTCTTTTGGCCTTATTTCTTCCCACTGCTTTTGCCACACATCTTTGTTTACTTTAATCCTGTTGTCAAAGTTCGCATATCCTATGTGATATACAAATAGATTTTGTTTTTTTAAGATTTCAAAATACTCATTCATGTTTGATGGGTGACCAACCAAGTATCTATAGCTTGTGGCAATACTCCCATCTTCATGAATAAGACTACTTGAGTCACATCTTGATGGGTCGTAGCTTCCATCTTCTAATCTAGCTTTGTCAACAACCCCCCGACAAAGCCCATCCTTGTGCAGAAACCACATCATCTGGACATTGCTTGTGCTATCCCATCTTACGCTTTGATTATCACCCCAGAGGTCTAAGACAGGAATCATGAAAGAGTCTACTGGAGCAAATCTTAATTTATAAGCCGCTTCTTCCCATTGTGTTTTTTGATAAAGACAAAACCTATGATCTAGCCCCCCAAGAATTTTAAATTCTTGAGTTGTGGCTTGGAGAGCTAAATTGAAAAGTTTGCCATCTAGGCGTGGGTCATCTAGGTCAACTGTGGCAGGAATTATTTTTAAATTAGTATATTTTTCATCAAGACGCTTAAACTCATCCCAAGTATTATCATCGCTCTTATTTACAGCAACGACAACCTCTTCTGCAAAAGCACAGAAATTTTCAATAGCCTCTTCGTAGGCGAAGTTATTTTTTACTACATTGAAGGCAATGCTATAAATGGAAAACATCTAATCCATTATAGCGTTTTTAAAAGAAAAATAAACTATTTTTTAAGAGCGTCGAGTTTTTCTTCTAATCTATTGAATCTGTGGTCAATTCTCTCGACAAAAGACTGGAAATCGTCTTTGGAAACATACTTTTCGGGCATCGAGAGGGCTAGGTTGGTATGTTTTTCTAGAACATCCTCCATGTCGTCGATGTGTTTAATCATTAATTTCTCTTGTTTGTTCTTTAATTCTGAGATTTGACTCATTAACATCTTCACGAGCCAGCCACCCAAAAACGAGATTATTCCAAACAATACATTTAAAAAGAGTTGGGTTTCCATTACATATATTTACACAAAAAAGTTTAAAATTTCTTCTTAATTTTTTTTAAATATTAAATTATTTAAAAATGGTGGAAGCGAGGGGAGTCGAACCCCTGTCTTTAAAACCATCTGCTAAGACATACTACAAGTTTAGTCAGTGTTACTTGTCCCGCGCTTCGTCACTGACAACTACACACGAGGCTGGAGGCACTTTATTTATACTAGACTCCTCACCCTTCCTAGTTTTTTTGCTCGCTATCGACGCCCTAGCTCCTTAACGAGCATCCAGAGTAGGACGGGTAGCTTACGCAGCTACAGCAGCCTCTTCGGCCCAACCAAACTTAGCGAGAATCGCATCAGCTTCGTCAAGCGAAGGAGCCATATCAACATTATTGGCAGTTGAATTACCTTGATAGTTTTTTTAAGAGGCCAACCATCATCCTCTACTTGCAGCCTTGCGTAAGGCTCTAAATCGAAACCAGTACGCTCCCATAAATTTTAAAAGTCATCTTCTAAGACGCCAGAATTTTGGTAATCTTTAACTTTTCTTTCAAAGAAGTTGGTCATCGCTCCCGTGTCAACAACTTCCGCAAGCCACGGAAATGGATTTTGATCGCTATCAAAACGGAAGTCGATGCCAATACCTTCAAGCCTTCTATTCCCGATGTATTGCATGTAATCTACAAACATATCAGCATTTAGACCCAAGATACCTCTTGGAAGAACATCATGAGCATATTTAATTTCAAGCTCTACAGCTTTTTTGATATGATCAATTGTTTCTTGCTCGAACTTCTTCGTCCACACCGATGGATATTGTTCTTTGATCGTATTTATTAAATACGTACCGAATTGGATGTGTAAGCTCTCATCTCTAAGAGTATATCTAATTTGGTCAGAAAGTCCCGGCAATTTATTTTGCCTACCAAGGGCTAACAGCATTGCAAACCCGCTAAAGAAAAACGTACCTTCACAAACAATATAGTAAGTGATTAAGCTCCTCAAGAACTCTCTTTTTCCTTCTAGTGATTCTGTAGAAAAGTCTTGTCGCGTTATATTTGTTGTTATCTGCATCAAAAAGTCATCTTTAGCCTTAATAGAATCAATGTTCATGTAGGCTTCATAGACTTCAGAGACCTTTAAGTTAAAGCTGTCGCAGCATGTTACCACAGTCCAATTATGCAGAGACTCTTCATAAGCTTGCCTCATTATATATTGACCACATTCAGCGTCAGTTATCCACTTCGCGACATTAAGAAGTAAATTATTACCAACCAAGGACTCACTTCCAGCAAAAAAGCCAAGACATCTTTTAACGAGTAATTTTTCATCCTTGCTTAGAGTTCCATTCTTCCATTGATCAATATCATCGCTCATGTTTATTTCGGATGGAGACCAGTTATTGGCCACACCTTTCTGAAATAAATCCCAAGCAAATTTGTGTTTGTGTGGTAAAATTTGGTTTACCCCACCTACTGCATTGTCTAACAATAAACCAGTTTTGTTACTCATTCTTTTTCCTCGTAGTAGTCTGGGAACGGAATGTTCTCTTCCCCATTGTATTTTTGAATCATTATTTGTTCTAACACACCTTTGATCACATTATCTTCCGTATGTTTAGAGTTTAGCCTTTTTAAATCTTGCCAGATTTGAAGCAAAATTTCTTCCTCACTGGCAGGAGTGCCATCAACGCATCTGTGGTTGAGTTCTGTATCTAGTTTAATATTATATTCGTTCATAATTTATTGGCAGCTTTCGCATGTTGGGTCTAGGATTGAACAAGCTTTAGGAGAAGCAGAATTATCATCAGCGTTATCTGAATTACTATTACCTGCGTCACTCGTCGCTTGAGTTGATTTCTCAATTTCGCTCGCACTTCTATTCCTTAAATAATATGTACTCTTAAGACCACTATTTCTAGCATGAAAATATAAATCATTCAAGTACTTTAATGAGGTTTCTTTATTAAATAAATTCAAAGACTGTCCCATGTCTATCCACTTTTGTTTGGCGGCAGCATTTTCAATTAGCTTGAACTGATCGTGGTCAAAGGCGGTACAATAACGTTGCTTAAGGTCTGATGGTATATCACCATTTAAACGCGTCAGATCGCCATCTACGGCCTTTATGCCCTCAATCATGCGCTGGTTCCATATACCTCTTTCTCGACATTCATTAATGAACCATTCGTTAATGATGGTAAGATTGCCGCTTTTATTTTCATAAACAAAAAGTACAGAAAAATCTGGCTCGATACAAGGAGAGCAGCCTTGAATATATGAAATAGTTGCTGTTGGAGCAATAGCCATAGTATTGCTATTACGCATTCCGTGATTCTTGATACTACCACGCAAAGATTTCCAATCTACTTCTGGGCAAAACTTTTTGCCTCTGTGAATCATGGGCTTTTGATCAAGATATTCCATCAAGGATTTATAAGTGTCAATTGGTAAAGTATCCTGACTCCACAAAGACCCTTCATATGTTTTATAGGTTCCTCGCTCTTCGGCTAGTTTATTTGAATTTGAAATACAGTGGTATGAAATAAATTCATAAAGCTCGTCAGAAAACTTCACAGCTTCTTCACTAGAAAAATTTACTTTATAAGAATGAAAAACGTCTGCCCAGCCCATAGTTCCTGCGCCAACAGGGCGATGGTTCATATTTGCTTTTCTAGCTTCTTTAGTTGGATAAAAATTTAAATCAATAACATTATCCAGCATCCTCATTTGGGTAGCAATGGTTTTGCTAAGAAGTTTAAAATCTAATTCTCCATTATCTTTAATATGTGTTTTTAGGTTTACTGAACTTAAGTTGCACACCGCTGTTTCACCTATCTCAGTTTTTTCTCCTTCATCAAACTTAGAAGGTTTTGTGTGAAGAAAAATTTCAGTACAAAGATTAGAGCTATGGATTATACCTTCGTGAGCATTAGAGTAACGCATATTAGCGTTATCTTTAAATGTCATCCAAGGGTGTCCTGTTTCAAACAGTACACGAAGCATTTTTTTCCAAAGGTCTTTAGCTTTTACAACTTTGTGATTTTCTATTTCGCCCTCGTCAGCTAATTTACAATACTTTTTGTAACGCCTATCAAAATCTTTACCATATGTTTCATGTAGGTCTCTAACGTCAGAGGGCGAAAACAAATACCAATTCTCATTTGCTTTGACCTTTCTTAAAAACAAGTCTGGAATCCAGTTGGCGGTGTTCATATCATGACACCTTCTTCGCTCGTCGCCAGTATTTTTCTTTAGGTCAAGGAAATCTTCAATGTCTAAATGCCAAGGCTCAAGATAAGCACACCCTGCACCGGGTCTTTTTCCGCCTTGGTCAACAGCAATCAGTGTATCATTGTAAATCTTAAGCCAAGGAATTAACCCAGAAGATTTACCATTAGTTCCTTTAACATAAGAATTAGCAGCACGAAAGTTGCTAACGTCGAACCCAAGACCACCAGCGAACTTACTTTTTCTGGCTTCTTGCCAGACACCTTCAAATATACCGTCAATGGAATCGTCGAAAGTATTAAGATAACAACTAGAAAGCTGACTATGGGTACTACCACTATTAAAAAGAGTAGGAGTTGAACAGCATAGGTGAAATTGAGAAAGCGCGTCATAGAATTCTATTGCTTTTTCTTCTTTGTTTTCTTCGTTTATGGCTAACCCCATTGAAACTCTCATCCAAAAAGCTTGGGGTGTTTCTAGCCTTCTGCCTTGAACATGATTAAGGTAACGATCATGTAGTATCTGTAGACCCAAATATTTAAAATTAAAATCTCTGTCTGGCTGAATTGCTTCAGACAGTTTTTTCAAATCAAAATCAAGTAATCTCTTGTCTAAAATGTCTTCCTTAACAAGTTTTTTTGTGTTTCTGATGAATGAAAGTTTGTATTGATGCTCAAAGGCGTCACTATCTCTACTCTCACCAAAAACCTCTTTGTGGATAGAAAAAAGAAGTAGTCTAGCGGCTACATACGCATAGTTAGGCTCTTTTTCAATCTTTTGCCGAGCAGACATGATTAGTGCTTTGTCTATCTCGGTTGTAGGAATTTTATCGTAGAACTGCACATGGGCATCTAGAGCAACTTCACTAGACGAAACACCCTGAATGCTTTCACAAGCCC
>Ga0209232_1002044_pt1 | contig 10333 bp, 8 predicted proteins | sample ETNvirenome_2_60_FD_184066 | JGI IMG/M metagenome (GOLD analysis project Ga0209232, IMG submission 184066) | Marine viral communities from the Pacific Ocean - ETNP_2_60 (SPAdes) (version 2) | ecosystem: Environmental > Aquatic > Marine > Oceanic | place: Pacific Ocean | collected 2013-06-22
TAACAGCACCACCGTTTGCTTTACTTAGATAAACTGTAGTACCAACGATTCCAGTAACACGTGCTCCCTGAGCAACGTTAGTTCCTGTAACACGCTGATTAACAGCAATTCCAGTTGTAGATGTAACAACAACTTCGAACTCACCAGCAGTACCAGTAGCAGCAGTAGTTGAAGCAACAGCAGCAAGAGTGATATAGTTGTTTCCGATAGTACCACGAACACCAGACTTAGAAATCTGTGTACCAGTAGCAGCAGTACCAGCATCAGCTACACCATGAATGGTTGTAGGCATGTTGTTAGCACGTGAAAGGAAATAACCGTATACGTTACCAGCAGGACCATCAAATGTGAATGTTTGCTCTGGATAAGAAGCGGTTGTACGACCTCTACCAAAACTCAATGGTTGTGCAGTGAAGTTACCAGTGTTCTTAACACTTAAGTTAAGTGTAGTACCATCAATGTCAACAACGTATGCACCAGTGCCGACAGAACCACCAGTAACATAGTCACCTTTTTTAATACCTGTGTTAGAAGCAACCGTAACTAGGTATGTACCAGATGTACCATCTCCATTAGTTGTGGTAACAGCAGTTGGTTCAGTCTCGATTCCCCAACGGTTACCGTTCAGCAAGATACCATATTGCTGTGCATAATCCTGATCAGTCCTATTATTGATGATTGGAGGATATCCTGTAGTAGGTGCAGAACCGTAACCGTTAGTGTTGTTATCGGTGTATGGTTCGAAATATCTTGTCTGCGAGGGAGTATCACTCTCAGCAGGATATGTATCTGTTGTAAACAGCTTCAGAATAAGGTTTCTGGGTATATTCTGAGAATAGTTAAGCAGATTCCTTAGAGAATCAATTTCGCCGTTGTCGGTTACTAAGAGTGCCATTGGTTAACCTTTCCTAATTACGTTGCTATGTATGATTATTTATAACCACGAGGTATTTATAGTTTTATCCTCAGTGCAACGCTAGCCTTACTGATGTTCAGCACATGGTTTACGTTAAATCTGAAGATGTCACCAGCATTAACTGTGGTGTTCCAAGTCGAAAGATTATCGTCTTTCGATTTTATTTCTGTAGAGGTATTTAGTACACCTAACTTTGGTGTTTCTGTACCTGTTATTGAAGTGAAGTTTGGATAATCATCGTAAGCACACTTCAATATATCTATTTCAATATTACCTGCGATGTCTGCTACTAGAATCCACGACTCGATAGTACCAGTAACATCAATTGCCATATCACCCTTTGGTCCTATTGCCATTGGGAATGATCCTGCATCGATAACAAAGTTAAGAGTTCTTGTTAGATCTGCTGTAGTTACTAAAGCAACACCAGAAAATCTATGTCCAGAAGTAGGTGGAGTACTAAAAACGATTTGATCGTTTGAAACGATGTAATCGGTATTTGGTTTAAGAACTACATCATTGATAGAGATCAATAATTGTTGTTCATCTATTGGTGTATATGGTGATCCGTTAACAGAAAGACTGAACGTATCTTGTGTACCATCAAATCCACCTGATATATCATCAAGTATTAGGTTTGTATACTGTGTAGACTTGGTTGGAATTTGATAATTAACATCCAAGTTATACGCAGGGTTCTCTCTCAGAGCAACACTATGTTGCTGAGATCCAACTCTAACGGTATACTCTGCCATTATGACGATACTCCAGGATTAACTTCCACTAATCCTTCGATAACTCTTGTCTTGTATCCAGTTGGAGCAGTCAAGAGAATATCATAGACATATCTTCTACGGTCTAAAGCACCTGTTTCTGTACTATTCATTGATATACCAATCTCACCAGCAGTTCGATTGACAAATACCAAAGGTACAGCAACTGCCGTTGATGATGCGTGACTAGTTTTAAAATTAGCCTCACCAGTATATCCTGTCATGTTCAATGGCGTACCATCTTTATTAGTAATAAAGAAAGTTACGTCAAAGTTTGCATGACGGTCAACGACTATATTTACAGGTATCGCTGCCATTAGACTCTAGAAGTTACTTTTATTTAGTAGGTTTCTTAGGTTGCTCTGTTTTACCAAGTTCAACAGGATCAGGAGATTCCAAAAGATCCAGTGTTTCTAGTCCACCAATAATTTTAATTCTATACTCTTTCAATTCTGTAAGACTCTTTTCAGTTGTAGTGATCTTAGTCTCTGTCTCACCCAATTGTCTTGTGAGTTCGGTACGTATTTTACTTGCTTCCATAACAAAAATGTATTATGTTCTATTTATTTCCATAATATATTACCTGCTATAGAGAGTCGTTCACTATCAGATGTATGAAAAGGATACACCAGATGTTTTAAACTTGCTGGAAATAATACCATGAGACCTTCATCTTCATCATTTAATTTTATTAGATAATCCTGTATTCTACCTAGAATATCTGTGTAAACAAATGAAAAATCTCCTGCACATGGACAATTAGATTTTGATCCTTTTTGTTCTTCTCTCCAATGGTATGGTATCTTCATCCAAATAACAAAGGATACTGTTCCACTATGACTATGTACTGGACTAAACTCATGTTTATTCTGATAGTTGACCCAGAAACCATTTAAACATATATCACGTTTAGTAGCATTCGTAGTATTTAAACCAACTTCATTATAATAATTATCGTATATTGGCCTGATGACACTATCTAAAAACCAATCATCTCTATCAATTAAATCTTTAGCATCTGTTATATTACCAGCAAGTCTTGCTGAAGCATCTCCTTGTGCTTCATTAATGTATTCCCACAACCTATCAACAACTTCCTGTGGTAATTTGGTATCTAGTAAAGGAACATTTGGTGGGTAGAATTTATTCCATTCTATATTCATAATCTAATATTAAATGATAAACTTATTCTGTCACTATCTGTAGTGTTTGTTTTAACTCCATGAGGAAGCCAACCAGGAAATATCATTAGTTTTCCTGGATCTGGTATATGATCCCATGATGCTGAATGCTGATAGAATACTTTTGATTGTTTCATCTGTGGAAATGGTGGTTCGAAAAATATATCACCATCTTTACTATTGGTCTTATAATAGTAAACACCAGACAAGTCAGCAGAACCATGACTATGGATATGAGCATAGTTCCCTTTTTTAAATAAAGAAAACCATGACTCTAACTCATAGTTCTTACCATCAATAGACCAGTCATCTACTGGACCGTACCCCATTATTTTAAGATATTCTATTAGATATTTGTCTATCTCTTCTTGTAATGCAGTTAAATTATATTTCCCTATTACATTACAATCACTATCAGGTTTGAAATCTGTTGACAAATAATGTGTAGGTGACCAACCTTCTTTTGTATTGAAGTCTACATCATCTATGATATCATCAATCTGTTTATCAATTTCTTTATTCTCAAGGATTGTAAAGAAGATTGGTGTAGCATAGAGATCTTCAAAATTAACGGCTTCTACATCCATAATAAATTACTGTATCAATTTTGCATCCTTACGGAACGGTAGTTCCCTAGTTATATATTCCAGTACCAGATTGTTAGTTTCTAAGTCCTCTCTCCACAGTTCTTTCCGTTTATTCTTGTTGGGTATAAAACTATAAGACTGAAAATCAATAGCATATATCAAGTCTTCTTTTTCTAATACAATGAAATTGTCATAATTGAAATCGCAGAAAGTCCACTCTCTATCCTTTTCAACTAATTCATTATAGATTATATCTCTATATTTCTTTACTGACATTGCACACTTTCTTCCCTTGATATATTCAACCGTTTGAATGACAGTGTGATCTGATACCTTGTAATCAAACTTAGGTATTTTTATTTTTCCAAAATTATCTTCCTTTATCCTATCCAATTTTTCGACTATCATTGATACATGTTCAGATGTATTACAATGAATAGTCTTTGTAAATTGATATGATATATCTAAATCTAAAAAGGGGTATACTCTACTTTTATGCTTCATCAAGTTTTCATAATATAGCAAAGTGCATAGTATGGAGGCATAGTGGTTACTGCACTTCCACTTCCAGTACTTCCAGTACTTCCAGATCCACCAGAACCTGTGCTACCACTACCATTAGAACTTGTTCCTGGAGTCTCGCTACTTGTGCTTCCGCTACTAGCACCAGTAGTTCCATTAACAGTTGCATTTAAAGTATGGTCGTGGTTGTCACTGACTCCTCCAGTCTCGACGTAGTGTGTATGTGCTCCAGCTGAATCAGTTGTCTGAGTACCAAAACTACTACCAGCAGAACCACCACTACCAATCGGAATACCACGAGTATATGAAGTTTGAGAATTCAATCTACTATAGGTGTGTGAGTGACCTCCTGCTGAAGCTGAGTTTGAAGTATGGTAGTGGTTATCACTTTGAATTGATGTATAACCATTTACCAATGAACTAAAGGTGTGAGTGTGACTACCAATAGTATGACTGTGACTCGAAACAGTGTGACTGTGACTACTTATAGTGTGACTGTGACTAGCACCAGTGTGACTATGCGACGGCATGTTTGAAGTCGAAAGCGTTACACTTGTAGCACCACCAGTAGCACCTGGATTGTAACTACTACCAGCACCAATAACAAACTTGTTTCTTAAATCTGGAGTGCTATTAGAACCATTACAAAGAACCCATCCAGAAGGAATGTTAGCAACACTACCAGACCACATTATGATACCACCAGCAGGGAATGAACTACCTGAAGATAGTGTTTGGTTAGTCCACTTAGATGTTCCACTGTCCCAAGCAATTGCTTGATTGTCTGCTGGAGAACCACTAATAACAACGTCTGTTAAATCAGCAAGGATCTCAACATCACCACCGCCACCACCAGACATATCATCAACAACTAAATCAATAGTTCCATCGGCATCCTGATATGTTGCAGAAATTCTTGTCTCTGTATTACCTGAGAACATACTACCAACAATGTCCTGAACTTGTTCAGTTGTTAGTGCTGGAGTATTAGCTGTCATATCATCGACAACTAAATCAATAGTTCCATCTCCATCCTGATATGTTGCTGCAATTCTTGTCTCAGTATTGCCAGTGAACATTGCTCCAACAATGTCTTGTACCTGTTCTGTTGTAAGTGTGGAACCACCAGAAGCGTCTGCTTGGTTAGTCCACTTACTTGTAGCAGAATTCCACTTAAGTACTTGACCAGATTGAGGTGATCCAGATATAACAACGTCCTGTAAGTTTGCAATAACAGATGATGTAGTTAAGTGAGCACTTAGATCTGGTGGAGTATATGAGAATACACCGTTAGTGCTGTTATAAGAAATAGCACCATCACCAGATGCAGTCTGAGGTGATCCTACTGATAGACTTCCTAATGATATGAAAGAACTAACGTTAGGAGGAGTGTATGAGAATACACCTGAAACATTGTTATAAGACAGTCCTGCGGTTCCTGCTGCATTCTGGGTGACAGATAAAGCAGTTAATTGTATACCAGGAGTAACCTGATTCTCCCATGTAGCAGCAGCATTAGGACCTCCACTAGTTAATACCTGACCAGAAGATCCTACATCACCAGCAACACCAAGTTGACCTGATTTACCTGCACGGAATATTTCGTTCGCTGTACCACCACCACTATAGATTCTTACATCTCTTGGGTTAGCATTATTTGATGAAGCATAGATTCCAAGTACACCAGTTCCAGCACCATCAGTATCATTAAAGATTTTTGCTACATTGTTTCCAGACTGAGTACCAGCAATTAATATTTGACGATTTGCATCAATCTGAACTGCTTCTGTACCTTCTATATCAAAAGTAATTTTTCCTGTACCACCACCAGTATCAATTGTCTCTACTTTGGTATTGTTTTCTGCTATGTTATCAGCATTACCACTACCAGTTTCATCAGGACCATTTTCCCAAGATGTACCGTTGTATTTTAATACATGTCCATTTTGAGGACTAGAAATAGTTACATCAGAAAGTTCATTTACAGAAAGACCAGTTATGTAACTACTGAGATCTGGAGGAGTGTATGTGAATGCACCACTTGTATTGTTGTATGCAAGTCCACCACCACCTGAAGCACTAGCGTTAGCACCAACAGAGAATGCTGTTAGGTCTGTACTTACAGCAGAAAGATCTGGTGGAGTATATGAGAATACACCAGAAGAAGTGTTATATGATAATGCTGCTGTACCTGCTGCGTTAGTTGTTACAGAAAGATCTGCTAGTTGAACACCACCACCCGAAGCATCTGCTTTCGCAAATGTCATTATCGATCCTTTACCAGAAGCAATAGTTCCGTTAGCAGTAGCGTTAACTTTAAATCTAATCTTATCAGTAGCTACATCTGTAACATCAATATATGCTTTACAAAACTGAGATGTTTTATCTTTTCCTTGATGAAAGTGTCTTAAAGTATTATCTGTTGCTTGTGCAGCATTAGACCAGTTAGATCCAGTATCAGTAGTAGTTTCTATATAAATGTCAACTGTACTAGTCTCATAACCATTACCAGCACCACCACTTATGTTTCCAGATGATTGAAACTGTGCAGCAAAAGTTACTTCCCACTTACCAGTAGTAGGAAATGTCCAAAGTCCAGAACTATCAACAGACATTCCATTACCAAGCTTAGCAAATGGAGCACCAGATCTAGCAGCAACAGAAGCACTTGTATTAGAATCGTTAACTATATTGTTAAGGATCTTTCTTCCATCTGCTGTTGAAATAGTTGGGTTTCCTTGACCATCCTGATCATCCTCAGAACTCATTCCTGTGGTCATTTCCCACTGATCAAGTTCTGCAACAACAGCAGCACCTCCACCAGATCCACCACCATCAGGAGCAGAGATCCATTTAGATGTACCATTATCCCATTTCAGTACATGACCGTCTGTAGGAGATCCAGCATTAACGTCAGCAAGATCACTAATATTTGAACTAGCAAGACTTACTGAAGTTAGATATGTACTACTGTCAACAGAACCATCTGCTTTTAAGAATTGAGATGATGTTCCACCTGACTTAATGATTGCATCACCAGTTATATCTCCAGCAGATGTTATATCACCAGTGGATCCATCAATAGATGCTCTCCATACGTTAGTGGCAAGATTAGCAATATTAAGTCCAACACCATCAGCAGTATTGATTCCAACACCCTGAGTAGCATTTAAACTAATAGCATAGTTTCCATTATTCTGTACATCCAACCTACCAGGATTACCAGATGATCCTGCAAATGTAGCGTTGCTGGTTGTAATACCACCTCTTCCAACTACATCATTAAGGGTATCTGTTTCGGTATATCCAGTTAGATAACCACTTAGATCTGGTGGAGTGTATGAAAATTCACCTGTAGTATTGTTGTAAGCAATTGATCCATCGCCAGAAGCAGATCCTTCAGTACCTATAGAAAGATCTGTTAATGCAATTCCACTAGTACCAGTAATGGTAAGTGCTCCAGTACCGCCACCTTGTCCAAAGGTGATTCCAGTACCAGCTACAAGATTTAATGTCTGTGCATTACCAGCACCATTATTTGTATAGACTATTTGAGATGTAGTTGCATTAGCATGGTTGAATACAAGAGTATTATCTGCTGCTGGAGTAAATGTAAACTGACCAGTTAAATTATTATATGATAATCCACCATTACCACTAGGTGAACCTTCAGTACCTACAGTAAGGTCTCCTAGTGCAATACCACCACCAGCTCCACCACTGTCAAGAGCATTAACCCACTCTGTACCATCCCATTTTAAAATTTGATTAGTCTGTATAGCAGTGATATTAACATTGCTAATATCCTCAATGTCTATTCCAGTTAGATATGTACTAGTATCAACAGTACCATCTGCTTTTAAGAATTCGGTTGCTGTTCCACCTGTCTTGACAAAACTAGTACCAGTAACAGATCCAGCAACATTTAATCCAGTGGTACTAAGAGTAGCTTTTAGAGTTGCACCAGAATAATAATCAAGTTGATCTGCAACTATATCTAAGTCACTATTATTTCCGTTGTATATAACTTTTGAACCAGCAGCATTATATCCAAGTGTTGCATATTGTGATGTTCCGATTGAGAACTGTCCAGCATCAGAAACTATTAAATTACCTGCTGTTATATCTGTGGTAGTTACTGGATCTTCATCACAAACATCTTGAAGATCTGGTATATTACCACCAGGTGCAACTGCTCTCCACTTTTGATCGTTAGAATCATAAGTTAATACTTCTCCGTCATTTGGAGCATTAGGTGCAAGTAGATCTGTATCACTTAATCCAATTAGAGAGTGAGTATGAGATGGAAGTCCAGTTAAGTAACCAGTTAAATCTGGTGGAGTATATGATAGTACACCTGTAGCATCATTATATGATAATGCACCACTACCACTAATAGGTAGTGTGGTGACAGAAATATCTGTTAATGCTATGAAATCACTTACATCCTGTGGTGTAAATCCAAATACACCAGTGGTGTTATTATAACTTAAACTTGCACCACCAGCACTAGGAGTATTATTAGTTACCTGTAAACCTTGTAAAGTAACCCAAGTCGCAGAGTTATCTGTTACTACACTATAATTACCAGCACCATCTGTTACCATCAGACCAGCACTAGTAAAGTCTGCATCCTGAATAGCATCACCGATTGAGGTGATAAAATTACTTAAATCTGGTGGTGTATATACTATCGCACCAGTAGTGTTATCGTATGTTAAATTACCTGCACCACCAGCAGAATTGACTGTGATATTCAAATCAGTCAGCGTAATATAAGTCGCATTCAGATTAATCTGATTACCACTAAAAGTATGAAGGTCTAAACCTATCTCATTAATCTTTTGCCTTTGTACCTCGAAGGTATCTGACTTATTTACTACGACTTGTGCCATTACTTTCTATCAATTGTTTTAGTAGGATCTTAAGTTCACTAAGTTCACTTTTGACATAATCTAATTCATACTCCATACTCCGTTGCTTGTTTCTGGATGCTTTATATTTGGCAAATGAAGACCTATCGGTATTTATTATTGCACCTGTGTTTACATCACGATATAAATGGTCTTTGTCTTTAACCTTCAAGTTATTCATTAGTATGATGCCACCGCCCTCATATCCTGAATCTTAGGAACAAATGCAGGATTATTAGACTTCATGACAATCTTAACTGCATAAGATGAGAATTCTGGTAGATTCTCTATGCTGTAAGATAGTTCCTGATATGAAGACTGTTTCTCTGTAATACCACTAATAGCATTTTCAGAAGAAGCAATAGTATCTACATCAGGTTCACCTGATTCATTGAAATATATCCATTCAATATCTTCAAAGTTCTCTTGTGAAGAGGACTTCTTAATCTTATAAAGAATCTGAAGATTCTTAGTATCAGTAACATTAGCAGTGAGTTTTACATCAATAGATGTAGCAGGATTTTCAATAGAAATTTCTTTAGTTACATACTTAGCAATTCCAGAACTATTCTTGGATTGTGTCTCAGAAATAAAATCAACACCATCTGAATATGATACAGTTGCAATTTCAATGAAACTTGCCTCATCAACTGGTTGATTTGGATATGAGAGAAGATCACCAACCCTGAAGATATCAGATAATTGATCATCTACACTAGCATTTCTATCAAAACTACTACTATCAATAAGTCTTCCATTATAATCATTATTAATTGGTTGCTTATCATTAATAGTAGTTAATTCACCAGCCTTAGTATTCCACAATATTATCCTACCAGATATCTTATTGTCATATGTCTGAGCAACAACTGATGGGTTTCTTGCAGTCACATATGTTGGTGGTGTTGTAGTATTTGGAATATCAAATGCAAATTTAACAAGACCAGTAGTTCCAACAGTAATAGCACCAGTAAATGATTGACCACTAAATGTTACTGTTTCATTAGCAACAAAAGTATTAACTGTAGTTACTTTTACATAAACTGTACTTCCATCAACCTTAACGATAGTACCTTCTGCTTTAGAAGTAACACCAACAAGAGTTTGATTAGTATTAATTACTTCAGCACCTTGAAGACCAGATGCAGTGAATGAATATACAGGTAAGAAGGTTACAACCTGATTCCTTCTACCATAACGATCTTCTGAACCTGAACCAGATTCAACACGGTTACTAATAGTTTTAACAGATGCCCTAGCAAGATCAACAACTGGACTCAAATGAGACACAGTAGATGATAAATCTAATTTGTATAGTAATGAATTGTTGATACCATTAGCAGTTTCATTAATCTTAGAAGCAACAATCTTTTGATTGATAAAGAAGAAATCTTCGTTCAAGAAAGTTTTCTCATAATCAGTCTGTGAATATGATGTAAAG
>Ga0209232_1002045_pt1 | contig 10325 bp, 13 predicted proteins | sample ETNvirenome_2_60_FD_184066 | JGI IMG/M metagenome (GOLD analysis project Ga0209232, IMG submission 184066) | Marine viral communities from the Pacific Ocean - ETNP_2_60 (SPAdes) (version 2) | ecosystem: Environmental > Aquatic > Marine > Oceanic | place: Pacific Ocean | collected 2013-06-22
CACCGGATGGCTGGTCCGCTGCAGATGCCGTTGTCGTTGACAAAGGCAAACCTGAAGCAGGAAAGATCTATGCTTTGACTGGAGGGCCCGGGACTCCGTCCATTGCAGCTGGTAATACCTGGGAAGAAAGTGTGGTCGATGAGCAGTGATAGAAATCCTCGCACCACTAATCGTCTTACTTATTCTCTGGCCACGGTTCACCATCGTGGCCACTGGTCTCCTGGTTCTCTTTCTCGCTGGATCTCTGTAGCTCGTTCTCGTCCTCGTTCGTATACAGTTAGACTGGCACCAGCTGCTCACCTTCAGCTGGAACCGCAGCGTGTTCCAGGCAGAGGTGGCAGAACAGATGAGTTACATTTCTAGTTTAGAATGGTTCTAAAAAATAGTTGTTGCATAGATACATGGGATTTGATAAGAGCATGATGTCTATTAGGAAACTTGTGTTTAAACAAAGTCGACTTCCTAATAGACATAAACTAACAATTAACAAAAGGAAAAGTTATGGGACTAGACCAACATGCACATCTTCGAGGTCACAATGTAAATTGGGATAAATTTTACGAAGATGATAAAGAAGAACAATCTAAAGTTTTCGTTTGGCGAAAGCACGCGAGACTTCAGCAGTTCATGTCAGCACAATGGGACAAGCAAAACACCAACCACAACCACGAGGGACATCTGGCACATCTTGGTTTTAATGCCGACCAAGAGGCACCTGTCTATATAACCGAAGAGGTCGCTAAAGAATTAGCCGAACAAATACAAGAGGGCTTTAAAGATTATGTAGCCGAAGACGGATTCTTCTGGGGACAACAATTTCAAGAGGAAAGTGTCAAGGAGTACAAGGAACAAGACATCAAGTTCTTGAAGTTCTGTCAACAAGCAATCAACGATAAGAAAGTCGTTGAATATTGGTGCAGTTGGTAATGCCGAAAAAAAGCGAGTTCATCAAGCTAATGGAAAAGGGCGAGGTTGATGATAGCTATAATATGCGAGGCGACAATGTCGCCTCGCCTCGCTCGTCATCTCGTAAGTTGAATGGTAATAAAAAAGTTAAAGCTGGGGAACAGCATCAGCAGGAGTTCACCAACATGATTAAAAAAATGTTTAGTGTAATAGACGCACAACTAGAGGTTGAGCCAAAAGGTATAAGAATAAATGATAATACCCTTAATAATATCATTAATAAAAAAGATAAAAAAAAGTTAAATTAGTTCTTGTAATGGGAATTGATAAGATATAAGAAGAGGGAGCAATCATAAGATTGTAAAACTAACAAAGAGGTAAAAATGCCAAATGCAGTAAAAAGAGTTAAGCAAGAAGAGAAAAAAGTTATTCTTGCATATGCTCAACTAAAGCTAAAAGCAAATAGACTATCTAAAGAGTTAGACACAATGAAACAGAATGTTGTTGATGTGTTTGAGAGGTCTAATCAAAACTTAATTATTGTTCAAGATGAACATGGCAATAATTATGGACTACAAAAAATAAATCGTAAGCGTAAGAAATTTGAAACAGCAAATTTCAAAATGCAACACAATGATTTATTTAATCAGTTTTGTACTGAGATTGAATACCAAGAGTACAAAGCTATTGGGAGTGATGCAGATGCCCAGTAATCTTATTACACTTGCCCAAGCCTTAGCAAATAAGGTCAATACTTCAATGACGACTGGTCAACCTAAGGTTGACCAGAAATCACAAACTAATCTTAATTATGAATTAATGTATAAGATGTTAGAGAGTGAGGTTGAAAAACATATCTTAGAAAATCAGGGCAATAGATGTGTTGATGAATTTAGGCAAAATATACTGACTAAATTCCAATCACTTGTTCAAATACTAATTAAATAAAACTTACAACCAATGGCGTTTAACAACGCCATTGGTGTACCTATTAGAAGGCTCTAAATCTAAATCGAACACAAAACAAACCCGCGTTTTAAAAAGTCGCGTAATCTTGGCGGTGTTTTGTTTGCAAAGAGGTTTACAAAGCAATATACATTCATATACTAGGGTCCCAAACGGTATGAATATAGAAAATTTAACTGAAGACGAATTAAAAGATATTATTCTTAAAAAGCAATTGGAGTGGATCAAGTTATGCCAAGATAATTTTTTAATTTTCGCAGAGGCTGTTTGGGAAGATTTTATATATCGTAAAACAAAGGACCCAAAGAAGTATGGGCACCATCAAATTATTGCTGAATCTTTTGCTGACATAGCAGACCGTGATGCTAAGAGGCTCATTATTAATATGCCTCCAAGACATACTAAATCTGAATTTGCATCTTATTTATTTCCTGCTTGGTATATTGGAAAGTATCCAAAGAAGAAAATTATGCAGGTTTCGCACAACGCTGAACTAGCATCAAGATTTGGAAGTAAGGTTCGGAACCTTATGAACACGCCAGAGTATAAACAAATTTTTGGAAACGTTCAGTTAAGAGAAGACTCTAAAGCAAAAGGACGTTGGGAAACAAATCATGGTGGTGAATATTTCGCTGCAGGTGTTGGAGGGTCCATTACAGGTCGTGGTGCAGATCTATTAATTATTGATGACCCACATACAGAACAAGACTCCATGTCAGATTCAGCTATGGACAGAGCGTACGAGTGGTATAGTTCAGGACCCAGACAACGTTTACAACCAGGTGGCCGTATTCTAGTTGTCATGACCCGTTGGGCGGTAGACGATCTTACTGGAAGGCTCATCAAAGCACAAAAAGAACCAAAAGCGGATAAGTGGGACGTGATAGAGTTCCCTGCAATTTTACCAAACGACAAACCTGTGTGGCCCGAGTATTGGTCAAAAGAAGATTTAGATTCTGTCAAAGCCTCAATCTCTACAAAGAACTGGAATGCACAATACATGCAGGACCCAACTTCAGAAGAAGGAGCGATAATAAAACGAGAATGGTGGCAACCGTATAACGAAGAATATTTACCCAAACTTCTACACGTAATACAAAGTTATGATACTGCATTTTCAAAAAAAGAATCTGCTGATTATTCTGCTATAACAACATGGGGTATATTCGAACCTGTAGAGGGTTATGAGAAATGTATAATACTTCTTGATGCAATGAAAGGTAGGTATGACTTTCCAGATTTAAAAAATGTGGCTCTTGAGCAATATCAATACTGGGAACCGGAAACTGTTATTGTTGAGGCTAAAGCCTCAGGACAACCTCTGATTCATGAATTAAGACGTGCAGGTATACCTGTAATAGATTTTGTTCCTGCAAGAGGCAGAGATAAGCATACACGTATAAATAGCTGTGCTCCTGTTTTTGAGTCTGGTATGGTGTATGCACCGACAGATGAACACTTTGCTCAAGAAGTTATTGAGGAATGTGCAGCATTTCCTAATGGTCAGTATGATGACTATGTAGACAGCATGACCCAAGCTGTGTTAAGATATCGGCAAGGTGGATTTGTAAGTACCTACTCTGATGATTGGGATGACCCACCAATAAAATTAGAAAAGGAATATAAATATTATTAGGAGATATTATGCCATTAAGAATTATTGAAGTAGGTGAAAGAATAAAAAGAGAAGATGAACAACGAAGAAGAAAAGCGGGTAGAAGAAAAAGTTCGGGTACACAAACTGCCAGAAAACCAAGCAAGCCACCTAGACCTTCAGCTGGCCCAGGGTCACTAATGTCTAAACCAACTAAACAAAAAGTTATGATTTCAGAGGGCCCAAGTTTTAATAAAAACTCTGGACTGACAAAACAGGGTGAGAGAAGAGTAAAAAGTAGAATGACAGGTGGTGATTACAGAAATATTTTATTTCCAAATGTATATCTTACAGGTGGCCAAGCAAAATTAGATAAGAATAAAAATAATAAAATAGATGCACAAGATTTTAAAATACTTAGAGCTGAAAAAGCAAAAGGTAGAGGTCAAGGTTTACAGGATGAGAAAATGAAACCAGGCAAAGTTATGAAAGCTAGAGTGGGTAAATCGATTGATAAAAAACAATTTATGAAAACTTTAGGTGTTTTTCCTACGATAAATAAAGCTTCTTCTGTTAGTGAATTTCAAAAAAGAAGAAAAGAAGTTAGTGGAAAAGGTAAAATGACTTTTTCAGATAAAATGAAAGCACAAGAGCTAGGTTTGATAAATAAAAAAACTGGAGCAGGTTCAAAAGATTTGATGAAGAGAGCGGCATCTGTAACACTTGGTAAAAAACTTTTAGTTCCAGTGGCACTTGGTATTGGTGCTGTGCAATATTTAAAAGGTAAGATGAAAGATAAAAAAGATAAGCCAAAAAAGAAAATGGGTGGCGGCATGATGAAACGTCCTATGTATAACAAAGGTGGTGGTGCAGACATGTCTAAAGAACCTACTTCAAAAGTGAAAGCTTCAGAAACAGTAAGAACATATGCGTTAGCAAAAAGTATGAAAGACAAAGATAGACTTACTGAAAGAGATATAGCTACTGCGAAAAAAGCAGTATCTAAAAAAATGGGTGGTGGCATGATGCAACGACCTATGGGTATGGCAAGGTATAAAAAAGGCACAATGATCAAAGCCAGAGGTGGCGGAATGGCGAGAACAAAACCTACCAAAATGTATTAGGAGGGACAATGTCCCTACGTAATATTCTTGCAGGGATTGGTCGTAAATTTTTAAAGAAAGAAAGACCAACAACACCGGCTACCGGACAAACGACAGGAGGCTCAAGACAGTTACCTCCTCCTCCAGAAACTATCGCTGAACAAACTGCAGCTACAGTTGCTAAGCCTCCAGCAGTTCAACAAGCTTTTTCTAATGCTCCAATGGAAGCAGGTAACAAACTATTTGCATCTACACTCTTTGATAGAATTGCACAAAAAGGACCAGTGTCTTTGTCTGCTGATGATTGGGCTAACTGGTTAGTTAACAGAGGTAAACGTAAAGTAAAAGTTTTTGGTAAAGAATACGATGAGGGTTTTATATCTGCTAGAAAATTTAAACTCGATGAGGGTTTTGCTAAAGGTAGTTATCTTAGAGGTAAAGACCAAACAGTTCCCCTAGAAGAATTATTTGATTCTAATATTGCAAGTTTTAGTAGATCAGGAGAACTTACAGGCGGCCTTTTGTTTAGTGCTAAACAAGCTGGTGTAAAAGTTGCTGCAAAAGATTTAGCAGAAATGGCGGCAATGAATCCGGCATACAGACTAAGACCTGTTGAATATGGAATACCTTCAGGAGTTGTTGATGCAGCTGAGAATACAATAGATCTGACATTTAGAAGATTACGTGCAATTGAAAAAGTAATTGATAATGCGCAAAGATCTAGTCCTTCTGCAAACTTAGAATACAGAATGATTAAAGAATCTTTTGATGCTTTAAAAGGAAGTGTGCAACAATTAAGAGATAATGTAAGAGGCGGAAACTTTTCTGAGATAGCTGATGCAGAAAAAAATATAGCTGTCAATATGAAAAGAATTAAATCACTTGCAAGAACAAATGATCAAAAATTAATATTTAATAACATACAAGGTGAGATTGATGATGTTATATCTCAAACTAAAAATATCAGAGGCACAAAACATGGTGGTGATACATCTTATACTTTTCCTGGCGGAACAAATTATAAAGAAGGTTTCCTTGTATTAGACGAAGGTATACCTTTAAACAAAAGAGCTAGATTTAAAAACCCACATTTTGGTGATGACATAGACGTAGAAAATCCTGTAGTTCATTTTAGATATGATACAAGAACTTTACCTAATGGCAAAAAAGCATATTTAATAAGTGAGATACAATCCGACACCAACCAAAAAATTGCTGCTGCTTTAAGAAAAGGTGGACTTGATCCATTGAATACTACAGCAAGGACTAATCCATTTCAAAACGATAAAATTATATCATTTCTTTCAAAAGAGAGAACAAGACTTTCACGTGATATATTGGATAGAAAAGTCGGGGGTAAAACTTTAGAGTATACAGCAAATCAAATAAAAAAACTTGATCAACAGTTAGCAGAAATTACTCGTAGAAGCCAAGTATCTCCAGGCAGTCTTGGAAGAGGTTCAACTGTCAGAGAGGGTCAAAGAGTAGATTACTTTCCTCTGGTTGACAGACAACAATATGCTAGTGCAGCGATAAAATTTTTAACAAACAAAGCAGCTAAAGAAGGTATTGATTATGTGTCCATAGCTCCAGTAAATTTAATATCAAGAAATATTGATAACAGCACTTATAAAGGAATGGTTCAAGCATACGGATATGCAAGAGGAAATAAAACTCCTGGATCTAAATCTTTAGCGGCATACCCAGACGCAATGAAAGCAATTGCAAAAACTTTTGATTCTAAGACAGAGGTGATAAGAATTGCAAAATCTGATCCTACAAAACCATATAAAGTTCTGTCACCAACAAAGGTTACAGTGCCAAAAGATAAAGGATATGATCAAATATATCATTCAAAAGCTTACAAAAATAAACCAAGTGCAGATCAGGATAACACTGTATTTATTCCAGCAGATGACGCTAAGTTGTACACTGATGTTTTTTCTGTTAAAGTAACTCCAAATATGGCACAACCTCAAAAGATATATAAAAAATTAGGTGGTTTTATAAACAAAAACTTATTTAGGATGAACTGATGGCAGTAGAAAAAGAAACACCAGAAATAGAAGAAGAAATTAAAGTCGCTGATGAAGAGACTGAGGGTCCTGCAGGAGTACCTGGGCCGATTGATGTACAAGTAGAAGGCGAAGAAGTTGAGGGGGAAAGACCACAGGATGATTTCAATGCAAATTTAGCTGAGGCCATGGATGAAAGAACCTTGAGAGAGATGTCATCTGAACTGGTAGAAGAATATAAAAAAGACAAGGTATCCAGAAAAGATTGGGAAGATGCATACATTAAAGGACTAGATTTATTAGGGACAAAATATGTAAATGTTACTAGACCTTTCAAAGGTGCATCAAATGTAACACACCCAATGTTATCAGAAGCAACTACTCAATTCCAAGCACAAGCTTTTAAAGAATTGGTTCCTTCTGATGGACCTGTAAGAACACAAACTGTAGGTTTACAAACACCACAAGTAGAGGCACAAGCTGAACGTGTTAAAGAATATATGAACTATCTTCTTATGGAGGAGATGGAAGAATATACAACTGACATGGATCAAATGTTATTTTATTTACCTTTGTCCGGTAGCACATTTAAAAAAATATATTACGATGAACTGCTTGGTAGACCAGTATCAAAATTTATTCCTGCAGAAGAAATAGTAGTTCCTTATTATGCATCAGACTTAAAAGACAGTGAGAGAATTACACATGTAATTAAAATGACAAAAAATGAAGTAGTAAAAAAACAAGCTGCAGGTTTTTACAGAGACATAGAACTTTCTGAGGGTCAATCAGAGCAAGATAATTTATCAAAAAAAATAAATGAATTAGAAGGTGTGAAAAGTACAGGCGGAGATTATCTACATACCATTCTTGAAATGCATGTAGATTTAAATCTAGATGATTATGAAGACTTTGACGACAAAGCAAAAAAAATTAAAATTCCTTACATTGTAACTATCGATGAAGGGTCTGGTGAAATTTTATCTATTTACAGAAATTACAGACCAGATGATTTAAATTACTCAAGAATAGAATACTTTGTTCATTTTAAATTTTTACCAGGACTTGGTTTTTATGGCTTTGGTTTAACTCATATGATAGGTGGTTTATCAACCGCAGCTACACAAGCATTGAGACAATTAATTGATGCAGGTACTTTGAAGAATTTACCAGCAGGTTTTAAATCAAGAGGTATCAGAGTAAGAGATGATGACCAACCAATACAACCAGGAGAATTCAGAGATGTTGATGCACCTGGCGGTAACATCAGAGATCAGTTTTTCAATTTACCTTTCTCAGAGCCGAGTGTAACTTTATATAATTTACTCGGCTTTGTGGTACAAGCGGGACAAAAATTTGCAGCTATTACAGATTCAAATATAGGTAACGATGCACAAAACAGAGCAGTCGGAACTACAGTTGCGCTTATGGAGCGTGGTTCACGTGTGATGAGTGGAGTTCACAAACGTTGTTACTATGCAATGAGATTAGAATTTAAAATTTTAGCAAGAATTTGTGGAGAATTTTTACCACCTGAGTATCCATATGATGTTTATGGTGGACCAAGACAAATAAAATCAAGAGACTTTGATGGTAGAGTAGATATTTTACCTGTAGCAGATCCAAATATTATGTCTATGGCACAGAGAGTTACACTTGCACAGACACAATTACAAATTGCGAGTTCAAATCCACAAATTCATAATCTTCACGAAGCTTATAGACGTGTTTATGAGGCACTTGGTACAAAACAAATTGAAACTTTGATGAAACCAGCACCTAAACAACCAGAACCAATGGATCCTGCTAAAGAAAACGCACGTGCATTACAGATGCAACTGCTTACAGCGTTCGAATTTCAAGATCATGATGCACATATTGCTGCTCATATGGCTTTTATGGCTACAAGAATGGTGCAAATTAACCCTCAGGTGTATGCTTTGTTACAATCACACATATCAGATCACATTTCTTTCAAAGCAAGAGCAGAAGTTGCAGCTCAAATGAGTCAAAATCCAGAAATGGCACAGATGCAACAGGCAGATCCAGAACAATTTGCAATAATGTATGACGCAGAGGTCGCAAAACGTGCTGCACAGATAACTTCTGAGCTAGCACAATCAGAAATGCAAGCAAATGCAGCTAAACAAGATCCATTAGTAAGAATTAAACAACAAGAAGTTGATTTAAGAGCTATGGACATGCAGAGAAAAGCTGAAGAGACACAATTTAAACAAGAACAAGAAAATAAAAGAGCTTCAGACAGATTAGAATTTGATTATGATCGATTAGCAACACAAGATCAACAATCAGATGAAAGATTAGAGGTTGCAAGGGAGAAACTAGATGCAAAAAGCTAAAAGAGGACTAAGCGGTGGTGTAAAATCAGGGCCACCTCCAAAATCGGGACCTAATCCACAAGGTCTTAAAGAAGGAGGATGCCCGCATAGAGAACCAGGAGCTAAATCTGACATCAAAGGAATTTCAAATATTCAAGTATCCGGAAAAAAGTTCATCGGTCTACGATAAACTTAATGAAAGAGAAAAAATTATCTTTTTATCAGGTGTTTTTGATGGTGAGGGTAGTTTTGGTATTTGGTCAAAGTTAAAAACAAAAAAATATTTCGCTTGTTCTGTAGAAATGACAGATAAAGACATGGTTAAGAGATTCCATGACTTTTTTGGAGGTACATTCTATCTTTGTAAAAGAAGACAAGATCACCATAAGGATACTTGGCGTTGGCGTATCAATGGGAAGGGGGCTTTAAATACAATTGATAAAATGGTAGATTATCTTAGTAAGAGACGTAAGGAGAAATTTAAATATGTGGTTCAGTGCCTTAAAATTAGGATTAAACGCAGCTAGTCATATCTATAAAAAAAAGCAAGAGACAAAGATGGCTATGGCAGATGCACAACACATGCATGCTTCTAAGATGGCTCGAGGTGAGGAAGCTTACCAAGGTAAACTTCTAGAGGCTAGACAATCAGACTGGAAGGACGAGGCAGTTTTAATAATTTTAAGTTTGCCCGTGGTAATTTTGGCCTGGGCAGTCGTATCGGATGATCCAACAGCGATGGACAAAGTAAAATTGTTTTTTGACATGTTCTCGCAGCTTCCGAGCTGGTTTACAAATTTATGGATCCTTGTCGTGGCGAGCATCTATGGTATAAAGGGTACACAAATATTCCGTGGCGGAATGAATAAGGAGAAAAAATAATGACTAAGTTATGTCCAAGAGGTAAAGCGGCAGCTAAGAGAAAATTTGCAGTTTATCCGTCTGCATACGCGAATGCATACGCTTCAAAAATATGTGCAGGTAAAATTAAAGATCCATCAGGTAAAAAGAGAAAAGATTTTAGAGGACCAAAAAGAGCAGCAGTAGGTGCTATGATGATTGGTAAAAAAATGATAAGCGATAAAATGCCAGCAGGAGGAGCTGTTTTGAAAATGAAGAAAAAACTTTTAGGAATGAATAAAGGTGGTTTGAAAGCTGAACTTAACAATCCTGCAAAAGGTTATACTGCAGGTGGAATGGCTGATTATTACAAAGACTTAATGTAATGCAAAAAAATATCCAGTACATGAAAGAAGGAGGCCTTAAGAAATGGTTTTCTCAAAAATGGGTGGATATAGGATCTAAGAAAAAAGGTGGAGGATTTAGAGAATGTGGAAGAAAATCTGCAAGTGGATCAAAAAGAAAATACCCCAAATGCGTGCCTGCTGCAAAAGCCGCCCGA
>Ga0209232_1002046_pt1 | contig 10325 bp, 24 predicted proteins | sample ETNvirenome_2_60_FD_184066 | JGI IMG/M metagenome (GOLD analysis project Ga0209232, IMG submission 184066) | Marine viral communities from the Pacific Ocean - ETNP_2_60 (SPAdes) (version 2) | ecosystem: Environmental > Aquatic > Marine > Oceanic | place: Pacific Ocean | collected 2013-06-22
CATAATTAACTCCTATATTGTTTTACTTTCCTAGCAATCGCTTTCGGTTGAGCCACAAATTGCTTACCCGAAGCCTTACCCTTTCGTTTAGCTCTGGTTGTAGCTGCATATTCAGCAGAACTAAGAGCAGAAATAGCCTTGCTAGGTAAGTACCGTTCACCAGTTTCACTAGACTTTTTCCCCGACTTAGTGCGCCACTTTTGTTTTCCCCAGTTAAAAAGTGACTTCTGCGATGCCTTCATTTATAACCACCACCACGTTTTTTATATTCCTTGGCAAGCAACTGTGCTTTTCGAGCAGACCACTGACCAGCAGCCGTACCATGTGTAGCCCTAGCTTTTATGCTTTGGAATAAAGATTTACGCATCTTGGGCTTGGTATAATTACCTGCTTTATTAACTGTACTCATGGGAAATCAGGATCACCCTTCTTAGGTTGAGGCATCTTATCCTCAAGTTTATTAAGCTGCTCTTGTTTGCGTTTTATAGCGTCAATAATTTTTTGTCTTTTGGGGTTGGATTTACCGCTTACAGTTCTGCTCGATCCAGTGAGGGCAACGCGCACACCCTGTTTAATTTGTTTAAAGAGGCTGGTAGGCTTGGGATCTAGAGACTGTAACTCATCCTCAAGAGCGTTTATTTCTTTTTTCAGTAATGTAATTCTTTTTTCTGACATACTAATACCCCATCGGATTTGTCTGGTTGCTGAGAAGGGAAGTTCGTTGTGTCATACCCTTTCTCTTTGTTGGCTTTGGTACGTTCTTATACTGAGAAGGAGGGTTGTCTACACTATCTATACTCAATGAGGGTAAAGGAGGTGTAGGAGGTTTAGTCTCTTCATAAATAGATTGGGCGCTCTGTCCACCAAAACACATAGCTATGCCTTTCCTGCGTTCTTGTTTCTCTTAATAGATCTATTACGCGCCCTTCCAACTAAACGCAAATTATTCTTGCTGTTGTCTCTAGGGTTGCCGTTCTTGTGATCTACGTCCTTGCCATCATTCCTCGATGCCTTGCCAGACTTCTCTAACAAATAACGCGCCCTCTTTCTGGCGCGGTTGTCTTTCATTCTCTTAGGCGACTTATCGTATTTGCCTTCACCCTTAGAAGAATAATCTCGTATGTAATTCTTAGAACTAGGCATTACTTCTTCTTATGCCTCTTAGCAAAGTTTCTAGCAGACTGTTCACTTCTAAAACCCCACGCCCTCAATGCTAATGCTTTGCGCGTTGGTCTGCCCTTCTCATCTTTCATCGGACCCTTCATGCCAGCAAACCTAGCAGCAAAAGAAACCTTGCGACCCATCTTCTTCGAGCCAGCCTTGGGTTTAGATTTAACAGGTGGCTTTAGATTAGCACCCTCTGTTCGCTTGAAATAAGCACGACCAGCAGCATTCAAGCCGCCTTTAGGATTCTGATACTTCTTCGCTGGCATACCCTACGCTCTTAATCTTCTCTTTAGCCAACTTGTTATCGCCATTCTTAGGCGTTGGCTCTGGTAACTTTTTATATCTCATAAATCCCCCTTAGCATAAAAAAATAAATGTGAAAAGAAAAACGAACCCTGAAGCAAAATAATACGAGTGAGAGAGACACTAACACGACAGTAAGCTAAGTTTTGGACCCCCCTAACTAAACTAAGCGACAGCCGCCATACGAAATGCAGGATTCAACCTAAGTCAATCTGGACTCGTATGTCCCCAGCCACTTGCACCTGCGATCTATCTATCGGCTTATATCCTGCACGGTCTAACAAATCCTTAGCCGCTTCAAGCTGGACATACTCGGACTTAGCGCCTGTTACTAACCTTCTAAGCTGTCCTGCCGCTACTGTAGCACTCAGTCCAAACTCTTCATTCATTCTTTCCATCAGATACTGTTGCACATGCGGTTGCTTTAACGCCTTGCAAGCACTCACTCTTCCTGATTCCCCATCTGCATATCCAGCAAGTGGCGCGGCCTTGGTAATACTGCATCCTTTTGCTACTATAGTATCCACTAACGCTGTCTGTTTCCGTGTTAGCTTTCTTACAACTGGCAGGTTATTCTTCACTTTAGCCCCCTTTTCTTTTCCCCCACGCTTTCCTGTTTATTACCTGTTTGTCTATAATTACGTTACGTCACTATTAATATTACCTTACGTTATTTATGGAGCTGTTAACCCGCTCTTCGATCGGGGCTATAACGGAGTTGATAAATAAAGCACCTAGATACTACTGCATCTTTCTTTGACTGCTTGTCCATTATTGCAGTGCAGACGCACTGCTTTGTATGGGGGATTGGTCGTGCAAATCCCCCAAACCCCAAAGGCGTTTATAATGAATTTGTATTCACAAATACACTAACGAAAGAAAATTGTACCTTTGTAAGGGTTGGCAGGGCGCGTCGATTGATACTCTAAGCAAAATCAGACTAGCGGCTCGTTACTGGTTCCGATGCTGTTAACCTGCGATTATTCTCATGGCTATTGGCCATGAGCGCAGGGCATCGGCATAGCCTCAACAAGAATAGAGATAGAGCGATTCTTGTTGTAGTCAGATTTTGCTTAGAGATAAATCGAGCAAGGTGCGCCCTGCCCCCCCTTACGGCAGGTTCAATTTGCGCCAAATAACGAAACTTAGTCAAGTAAATGGAGAATGAAATGGCTAGATCAAAAGTAGATACTAAAGCTTTAAATGAAGCAAACAATAATGACGAAACTATGAACGATGCAACCGCCGCTACTTATGCGATGGATTATGCAACTATTAGATTTGGTGAATTGATCAATCTTTTTGGTGGTACTGAATGGCAAACTGAAAATGTCGCTCGCGGTTTTGTATCACAAGCTGAATATCTAATAGGCAATAAACAACGCCAGATCAGCAAGTATGATATGGAAGTTAGAATTGCAGAAGATAATAAAGAGCGCGGAATGGCAATGTCACAGACAGCCATAGAAAAGGCCGCCAATCTTTTAGAAAGCTGTAATATAGAACTTACCGATCTTGAACTTTATTACGAGAGCGCAAAGAAAGCATACAGCGCCACCGTCGGGAAAAAGTACGAGCCTTTGAAAAAACGCACCACCCCGAATAAAACCCACCGCACAGCCGCACAAAGGCTAGCGGATCAACAGGCAGAACAAGCCAGAGTAGACGCCGACGTAAAAAAGAACGGCAAATAATAACCTCCCAACCTCGAGAACTGGAGCGGCTTCGGTCGCTCTTTTTTTTTAACCCCAGAAAAAAATCGCGGCTCGGCTTCGCCTCGCCGCTTGGAGATAGGATGCAGTCATGCTTACAGTTACTTCTCGTATTCGTCAGTTACTCGACATTGGTATTGAGATCCCTTTATCAGACGATCAATCCACACCAATCGCTCAACCCACTCGGCAACCGTTGCTATTCGTTCAAAGGGATTACGAACCTTTGTTCAATCCTCTCAACCCTTTCGAAGAGGATGATCCCTACTTCGAAGATATCGACGACTATGCTCTCGAATCGGGCAACATCAAGTATTACAACCTATAGAACTCACTGCGGTGACAGGCCTCGCAAGCTCCGCCTGGCATCCTCGTTCGATGGCATGCTCCACCCACCCACCCACGCATGCCACAAGCTTTTAAAAAAGCTTGACCAAAACCGCACGGCTTACACCGTGCCACAGAAACCTTTCATAAGGTTTCCGCACCTTCCAAACTGCGGCTCTTACGAGCCGCCCCCACCTATAGCATGGACTACTACGGTGAGATTAATTAAATTGTAAATTTAACCATAAGCATGGAGAACAGAAAATGAGTAAGACAAACTTACCTAATTACTATTTAAAAAATGTATCCAAAGATAACCCAATAAATAACATAGCTTTAGTTTATTGTGGACGCATCATATCGATAGCACAGCACATAGTAGCAATCGATGAACATAGTGAACCTATTGTCACAATGGAAGCAGCACTATTACCACATGCTGGTGTTGATTACCACATTGTTCATTACAACGAATCACCAAGTTCACTAATTAATGCACTACTAGATTTAATGTCACAAGTAGACAAAGAAAACTTAGAATTAATAGAATCCATAAAGGATAGCACAACAAAAGGAGAACAAAATGTTTGACGCTATATCCGAAACAAAACCTTGGAACTTTCCAATCGAGGTTTTCCCAACGCCCAACGCTGTAACTGGTGACTTATTACCAAACAGTCAACAAATCATACGCACAGATACCAATGAGGTATTAGGTGTACATGGTCGGGCATACAAACCAGTGCTACACGATGATGTAGTTAACTCAATCGAAGATGCTGTAATACAATCTAATGTATCTAAAGATTATGAGGTAATACCTGAGATATACGACAATGGTGCCAAAATGCGCGGTACTGTACATTTCCGAGACTTGTATATCGAAAACAAACAATCAGCAGAAGTTGGTGATATTGTCAACTTCAGAGTTGATTTTATGAACAGTTACGATGCGTCTTGGAGTTTTCTACAAAAAAGTAAAGGCTTCAGACTTCTATGCAAAAACGGTATGGTATCTGGTTTAGCTATTGCTACTTCAAAATACAAACACACTACGTCAATAAATATTGAAGGTAGTGCAAACAAAATACAAATAGGTTTGGAAACATTTATCAACAATCGTGATCGATGGGCAAAATGGACTCGAACAGAAATTGACCAAGAGAATGTTGAAACCTTTTTCAAAGCTACAGTCGCTAAAGCATTTACCAGACAACGCGGCATCACCAAGACCAATGAAAAGCAACTCGAAAAGTTGTTAGGTATTTATTCCAATGAGAAACGTCAGCTAGGTCCAAATCTATGGGCATTGTACAACTGCCTCACATATTGGTCTACCCATACCTCAGAAGACAGTAGATCGCCTCACATCACTGCTTTCCAACGTGAAGGTGCTGTTGAAAATGCACTTAACTCATCAGCATGGCATAAATTAGAAGATGGAGTCACATTATGAGTGAAGAAAAAATGCGTCAAACGCGATCATTACGCGTAGACAAAGTCTTTATAGATGATGATGAAGACAAAACTATAGAAAGAGAGTTAACTTTAGAGTATTCAGATAATATTCCAAACAGACTTTATCTAAAAGTTACCGAACCAAATAAAGTAGGTGGTGCTTTAAACTCTTACTCTATTTATGAAGTTGAAAAGCTAAAGAAATATATTAACCAAGTATATCTTTTAATGAAAGAAAATAGAGATGGAAATAGTTCCGTATGAAAGCTGCGAACATTGTGATGGCGAAGGTTACTTTAAACAGTTCGAAGAATTTCGATTCGTAAAAATAAATGTACCTTGTCCAAAATGTTGTGGCCTTGGATGGAATACAAAAGAGGTTGACACCGAAGAAGATTCTGCTGCATATTCGCAGCATGAAAAGTTACCTTGATACTATTATAGAACATGCTGCTTCCCGAAATGTAGAACTCAAAGAAGCATTTCGGGTAGCAGATATACCAACCAGCACTTATTATCGTACAATAAATAATGCAACAGAACTAAGATATGAGACTGCTTTGAAGATCTTTAAGGCAGTAGATGAAAAAATCAAAAGAGATAAATACTTAGAACGTAAGGGATATCCTACTGTCACACGAAAAAGAGTCTATAGGTATTGAAACAAAAATATATTTACTGTCTTACATGCAAACAAAAAGCATATAACTTTGTTGCAATACTTAAAGCTGATCCAAAAGGCTCAACAGAACCATGCAATTTTTACTGCATCGATTGTTATGAAAGAGAGCTAAGAGCATTATGCCAAACAGAAACAAATCAAAAGGAACTTACCATGAAAAATGGTTCGTTGAATGGCTCAACAAAATCATCGGCATCAAAGCCAAAAGACAACCACTCTCTGGAAGTCTGGGAGGAGAATATTCTGGAGACATTAAACTCTACATCAGAGACAAAGAACTTGTGGGAGAAGTTAAATACAGAGATAAATCGAACTTTCCCAACCCGTTCTCAGTCCTCGAAGGACGAGACATAGCATTTTATAAAAGACGGAGAGGAACTCCGCAAACACTAGTCATAATGGATGGCGATACATTCCAACAACTTATGGAGAACAACAATGGAATCTCAAACAAAACAACTGAAGGAAATATTTAATAGAGGCTCGCACATATCACAACTTGATGCACTTCGATGGGTCAAGTCAATGCGATTAGCCGCTCGTGTCTATGACCTTAAACAAGAAGGCTTTCCCATAGAATCATACAGACGTAAGGAAAATGATAAATACATTACTTACTATTACAAATCAGGAGAGCTAAATGATAATTGATAAAGAAAAAATACTTGATCTATATGATATAGAAGTATCATGCTTAGAACTTGCTAATGAATTTCCTTCAATAAGTGAGCATTATAAAGAACTCATGAGAATTGCAAACATAACTTCAAGTTTAGCAAGTCACATGAAGTGTAGCAAAAGATTGCAAACTCTTAATCAAAAAGAAAATAATAAATGACTGATGATTGGATGAACAAAGTCCAAGCCGCATTAAATAATAAAAATGTAGCGCGAGACATGAAGAAAGTATTTTATAACAAGCTACCAACGTCCGACCAAATGATTGCCAATCAAATTAAACGCAAGCAATCTGTAGGTGAGCATCACCTTCGAGGCACAGGTAAGCAACGCTTGCTTGAAACTACTGACATCACTGAGCAAGACTTCAAAAATTATTTGGGTGATGAGTATTGACAATACTGCCTATATGCAGTAGGTAAGTTGTTATAAATAAAGGAGAACATAATGAATCGAAAAGGATTTATTGGCGGCTCAGATTGTGTAAAAATAATGCAAGGCAAATGGCTTGAGTTATGGCAAGTCAAAACTGGTCGTGAACTACCAGAAGACTTGACTCACAATCTAGCTGTGCAATTAGGCAATGTAACAGAAGACTTTAATCTTAGCTGGTTCGAAAAAGAACACAAAGGTTGTATTCTCTCTAGCCATCAAAGAGAATATGAAAAAGATATAGGTGGCGTACCAGTACGCGGTACTATCGATGCGTTCTGGGACAGAGAATCATGTGTGGTTGAAGCAAAGCACACCAATACCTTTTGGAAAATGGACGATGTGGTTGAGTATTATATGCCTCAGATCCAGTTGTATGCCGCTCTCGCCAAAGCGAAAGGCATCTATCTTTCTGTAATTTTTGGTAACAGTGGCTGGAGTACAAGACATGTCGCATTCGACCCCGACTATCTCAATTCTATGTGGGCAGTGGTATCAGACTTCTGGGGTTACGTTCAACGTGACGAAGAACCAATCGGTATTGATACACCAGATGTCTCTACGGACAGCATTGAAATCGATGAGATGGTCAAGAGAGATGCGACTTCTGATAACATGTTCGTTGATGCAGCAGTCACCTACATCAATGGACTTGAAACTAATAAGACATTTGAAAGAGCGAAGAAAGACCTTAAAGACATGGTCGGAAGTAATGAGAGAGAGGTTTACTGTGATTACCTAACAGTAAAACGCGACAAACGTGGCGGCCTTAGAATAACTAAACGAAACTAAACAGCCAAAAGGAGAACGAAATGGCGCAAGCTAATGTTATCACACTACTAAAGAGGGTTCGTAAACAGATACAACCTATCAAACGTGACGGTAAGAACCCTCACTTTGGAAACCACTATGCTACATTAGACAATGTAATAGAGGCTGTAACTAGCCCACTTGATGAAGCAGGGTTCCTTCTTACGCATCGAACATTTGGTAACGAGCATGGTATGTTTGTTCAAACATCAATCATACATGAAGAAGATAGGAACTTAGTGTTAAGCACTGACATTCCAATCGTATTACACAAGCAAGACATGCAAGCACTTGGAGGTGCAATCACATACGCTAGACGCTATGGCATACTGTCATTGCTTAATCTTCCAACCGAAGATGATGATGGCAACTTAGCGAGTGCGCCACCAAAGCGCGGCACGAGCGACAATAAGTCTGATAGCCCAGTAACCAATATATGGAAGGATATTAAATAATGGCTGAACAATACGACAACAACAATCGAGGTGCAGCTTTCACGCCTTACCCTGAGCAAAAATTATTTTTGCAAGGCAAGCTACAGATCGATTACAAAGATCATCAGATTGCATTAATTACAAACGAAACCAGAGATGGTAAAACAGCTATTGATGTTTACGGCAAGCTTGGTAGATTGTTTTTAAATGACAATCAAAAAGAAGGTGCGCCTAAATTCTCAGGCCCACTTGGGGACAAGCAAAGAATAGCGGCTTGGCAAAAAGAAAAGGATGGTGCGCCATATCTATCACTTGAAGTAACAGAACAGCAAAGCGGTAAGAAAGATATACCGTTCTAGAAACGTTCTCCGCAGAGGAAAAAACACTGCCTGTTTTGAACTCAACCTCTGCACAACTTGCCAGCCTTTCGGGGCTGGCTTTTTTTAGGAAGGCGCAATGGAATACTGGACTCTGTTAACGCTAGGCTACAATGTGCTTGAGCATACAATGTATGTAAGCATCTGGTTTTCTAGTGAAGAAGATTGCTGGAGTGTACTATTAAATAACAACACACTTTACGATCAGATAAATGCACAAGAAGGTTACTGTGATGTTAGCGAGGTCACATCACGATTAGTAAAACCTAAAATAAGACCTTGGTGAGAACATAAAATGACTGAACAGGAAGAACAACAATTAGGAATACAAATGGCTGAGGAAGCAAAAAAAATTAACAACAGATTTTCAAAACGCTTCGCGCTCAATGGCAGAAAGCAATCCCACATTGACCCTCACATGAAAAAAAATCAACCAGCCGCCAGCAAACCACCGCCAATAACTAAAGGAGATGGGTGGCGCAACTCAAAGCTAACCAAGAAAGAAATCTCTGACATACAATACTTCTTGTCAAGAGGATGGTGCGCTTCTTCTACTGCAAAGATTACTGGCGTAAGCGTAAGCAGTGTTCAGAAATACAAAACAGCGTGGAATGATTAACCGCTTAACTCGTAATGTGGTGCATCGATGAATGGTCTTTTGCCTTGCGACCTTCGAAGATCGATGTACTCATTCATTGCATCTTCCATTGAGCCTTCGTAATCACCAATAGAATCTATATGCCAAGCAGCACCCCAACGAATTTTAAACCCAAGATCATTAGCTGATTGCTTCATTGCATCAGCAATATCATCATACAGATTTAATTCCCAAGATACTCTTGGCCCAATGTAAGCAACAGTATCTATTGCAATACCTTCAAGGTGTTTAGATTTCATAGTCTGACTAGCACCTTTGTTAACTAACTCACGCTGTTGTTCCATTGTTCTTAGCCCACCTAAATGTGGTATCCCAAAATCAACCTTAGTTATTCCTATAGCGTACTTAGCTAATGCTATTAGTTTATCATCTACGCCCTCTAATCTTTCTAAAGACCTATTGCTTAACTTGTAAGTCATTTTCCAAAACCTTTCATTGTACGGATTCCAAAACTGGCCGCTATTGAAGCATACATTCCCCAAGATACCCACGCTGGGCATTGCTTAAGATTCTCAAAGCCTTGTTTCATAGGCTCTTGTAAAGCAGGTATAAAGTTGGCGCAAAGTATCAAAACAAAAACAATAGTCCACAACTCATCTTTCCAGCTATCTTTACTAGCATCGATGGCGGCTTGCTCCCAACTAATCTCACCAGTAGCTAGCTTCATCTTTGTCTCAGCCTCAGCAGCCTTTACCTTAGCTTTAGAATCTATAATTGTTGTAGCTAATCCAGCAACGCTTTGCAGTATCCCAATCATTCGCCTATCCTATCTGTCTTAGCTTCCTTGCCTAACCACAGTGCAAACGATGCACTAAGCATTGCAGTAACCAGCGAAACGAAGGCGCTCTGTTGAGTTGTTGGATCGGGCAAAGTCATAAACCAAAGACAAACCTTCCAAGTTAAAATAATTTGGCAAAGAAAAGCTAGTCTAGGTAGTATCTTTAGCTGATCTATCGCGCTTGCTGTTAATTTTACCATTGCAAACTCCTTTTGCTATGCGCCTTTCACTTGTTTGTATAACTAATTTACCATCATCTGTATACACAACAAACCTATCATACCTAATTTCTACTAATCTCAGGGTAAATAATCCCAGATATCCAACCAACCCATATAATGAAGATACGCTGTAGAGCCAACAGCAGCCGCTGTAAGAAGCAAAACTATTGCGGCTATAGTAAGGCCTAACTCAGCCCTTTCCTGTGCCTCACGCCTCGCCTGAGCCTCTGCTTCACGCTTTTCTGCTAAAACTTCCCTACGAATCTTTAATAACTCTAGGTATTTTGA
>Ga0209232_1002048_pt1 | contig 10308 bp, 10 predicted proteins | sample ETNvirenome_2_60_FD_184066 | JGI IMG/M metagenome (GOLD analysis project Ga0209232, IMG submission 184066) | Marine viral communities from the Pacific Ocean - ETNP_2_60 (SPAdes) (version 2) | ecosystem: Environmental > Aquatic > Marine > Oceanic | place: Pacific Ocean | collected 2013-06-22
AAGAGTACGTTCATCTAAGATAATATCATCAAGCTTAGCCGGACGATACTTTTCAACCCAAATTTTATCAAAATCAATCATAATTATTTACCAGAAGAACCAAAGCCTTTTTCACCACGAGCAGATTCTACAATCTCGCCTTCAGAAACTTCAACCGGATAGTTTCTATAAACTACAAACTGAGCGATTCTATCTCCAGCTTTCACTTCATAATCCGTATCAGTATTATTATACAACTTAATACCCGCATCTCCACGGTAACCTTGATCTATAATACCAGGATGAGGTATAATACCATGCTTAAATCCTAAACCTGAACGACCTTCCACCTTAACCCAAAAACCTAGATCGATAAAAGCAAACTTTAACCCTACATCTACTACTGCAGATCCTCGCGCAGGAATAATTTTACCTTCAACCGATGTAACATCTAAGCCTGTATCTGAATCGTTATTTTTTGTAGGAATTACAGCTTTATCACTCGTCTTCTTAAACTTTACAACCATATACGTATGATAATATAGTATGTAAAATTTTCAAGTGTAGATTAAATATATGTATGGCTGAAGAATTAGACGAAGCTGTTAACGATATTATTAGTCAGTTAAAGAGTAATAATAAGATAGCAAAAGCTCCTATAGAAGAAAGTGTTTTGAATAAAGACGACTTAGAAGACTTTCTTATCCAAAATTCAGGTAAGCTTATTAAAAAATCTCTTAGTATAGTAGATAATGTAAATGATTATATCTCTTCTGCTCCTGAAAATAGAGATGTAGCTGCATTAGCTGAATTAATAAAAGCTTCTTCTTCAGCTATAGAAACTCTTAACCGTCTTCATACAGCTAAAGAAAGAAATGAGACTCAAGTTGCTGTTAAGCAAATGGATGTTGAAAGTAAAGAAAGACTTAATTTAGCTGATAACCAAACTAAAATGCTTCTATCTAGAGATGATATAATGAAGGCTCTTGTTGATAAAGATGAAGAAGTTATTGATGTTTAAAAGTCAAGATCTTTACATTCCCCTCCATCATCACAAAGATCTTTTTTAACTATAGATACATCAGCAGCAGCTAGCTCCTCTTCAGTTATATCATCTAAACTTATATTATCCTCTACAAACGTTTGATTTGTTCTTCCTGCAGGGCCTCCAAATAGTCCGTTTAAGGTATATAAATCATAAATCCCATCACCTACTTGCATTTGCAGCTCGTATGTTTTATCGTTTTCTATCGGAAATCCAAGAATATTAGTTAGAGCATTTTGACACTTTTCTTTAATAATTCTATCCTTTACAGCATAGTCAGTTCTATCTAAAGAAATTAAAAGTCTATTAACACCGTTCAATATACTAAAAGCCTGGCTTCCTTCTACGTAAAATATATTAACAAACTTTCTAAACTCAAATAATTTATATGCAGCAGGACCTAAGGCCTGTCTTATAGTATCAAATATACTGTTAGATATATCTTGTAAGACGTTAAAAAACGGTACGTCTTTTAAATTAAAGTTACCACTTGCAAAGTTATTAAACCCTTTTGAGTATTCATTATTAACTCTTAGTTGTGGTAGTTTATCAATAAATGGTAGAGTATTATCATTATACACACTCTGTTCAAAATTATAATTAAATGTATTCTGTGTAACTCTAGAACCTTCATTCATACAATCTTGCGTATAAGGTGGTAGTTTATTATATAAATCAATTGGAGCATTAACTGGTTCTTGGCCGTATACAACAGTAGATCCATTACTTCTAACAGCATTACCCATAGTGCCTATGCCGTCATTTACAGAAGCTAACTGATTTAAATCTTGTCCAGATGCTAGTCTAGCTATATCTTCAGCTGCACATGCAAACGGCCCATTTAAAAGCTGTCTTAAATAGTATAAAATCGTACATTCATCCAGACTTAACAATCCTTCAGCTGTAGCTAACATACTCATGAATTTTTCTAATTGATCGAGACCTAATTCAAATATCTGTAAGAAATTTTCCATGAAATCTAATTCAGATTCTGAAAAATTAAGCGGAAAGTCGTCTTGAAGCTTCCCATCACAATCTCTTTCTATAAGATTCTTAAACTGTTCTTTATTAACAAAAAGAGATCTTAATACTTGGGCTTTAATGTTAAAGAGCCCATTAGCATCACCTACTAATTCATTTACTAATTGATCTACACAAGCTGACATTTTAATAAGTTGGGTTTAAAAGAGTATCTTTCATTGTTTGATCTCTCCTAATAAAAGGAGATATTTGATTATTATTAGCCTCTGCTTCATTTACATCAGGTCCTACATACGGCTTAATACATGTTATAAAATTTTGATATCTACTTCTTACAAACTTATGATGTATATTAGTTATAAACCATTTTCCTAGAAGTTTACCATCTATTTGATTTTCATCTTCAGAAAATTTAACCAGATCTACAAAAGTACCAGGTCTTCTTTCAGTATCACCTATTAAATTAAAATTAAGTTGTAGGTTATAAAATGTTAAATTAGAAACCATTTGCGCCTTTACTATGCTTATACAATCATTAGGATCAAACTGAGGAATAGCATAGGATTTAACTTGTCTATTAGGATCTTGATTAAAATTTAAATAAGGTCTCGCATTGCCTCCAACCAACTTAAAGGATTTAATAAAGTCTTCTTCCCATAATGCTTTTGTCTCTTCTATTGTTATTTTAGTTACTACATTTCCACCTTGAAAGTGATCATAGTTAGTTACTAAGTAGTTGGTAAAGTATGAATTAGTATAAAATGTATATGGAGTTGAAAGTTCTGTATTTTTTAACTGACCAGAGTATGTGTTAAATTTAATATCGTCGTTATAAAATGGATTATTTTTATTAGTAGAACTTTTTTGCTCAGTCTCAGGCGCTTGCTCTAAATCTCCTAAAGCAAATGCTTCAGTAGTTAGCTTTTCATTTTCTTTAAAGTAGAGATTTAACGGAATTAAAGAATACTTTTTAGTAGATCTGTTAAACTGTAATATCGTTTGAACCGGTAACCCGTTAGATGTTTCTGTATAATTAAATCGTAAAAGATATTTTAGTATATCAGAATATTTCCAATAAACACCACATCTAACTTTTTCCATCATGGCTACTAAGGAGGAGCCCATAGTTTTATTAAGTTTATGATTACCTGAATCCCAATTAGATTCATCTATTATACCCTCTCCTAAAATCCTAATTAAAATCTCATCTTTGATAATATCACCTATTAATTTAGTTCCACTTTTATTAGGGAAAGATACATCGTAAGGAACCGCTTGATTAAGCTTATAGAAATTTTTGTCAATAAGGTCAAAGGTTTTAAAGTTATTAGATCTATCAGTTTTTGATACACTGTTACTCTCCGAAGTAATAACAAAAGTATATTCTAATTTTATCTCCTCTAAATCAGGACTTTCATGATCTACAAAATCATAAAATCTAATATGTATATAATCCTTACCTGTTCCATCTACAACATGTTGCTCATCAAAATAGTCATAAGGATTGTTAATAGTAATAGTTCCTGTGGTAAAGGGCTCAAATATTGACTCATCAATATCAAGCTGCATTATAGAGGTTTGAGTTAACATCAATCCTTTCGTATCGTCATTATATGCCAATTCAGCATCCTCTTCACGAGAAACCAAAAACTGACACCAAAATTCACCTCCATTTACCTTAAATTTGAAGGCGTCATCACTTCTTTTATTACTAGTTGACATTAAAAATGTTTGTTGTTAAATACAGTAGCTTGAGTCATCTGCTGATACAGTAATCCTCTCATTTCAGGAATAATATAATTTAGCTGTTGCCCTCCTTCTGCAAAGAAACTGTTACCGATAGTTTCTTTATTCAACAAATATATAATCCACCAGCTGTGAATATCACCGTAAATGTTATAAGAAGTAGTTGTTAACGCTTCTCTAGCTAAAACGTTATATGTGTCGAGAATACTACCTTCAACATTATCTGGCATTTCTATTTTATTAAGAAGGTTATAAAAGTAAAACTCTTTACCGTTGTTTTGCTGTGAATATATTTTAAATATTCGTTCATAGCGATTTATAGGTAAGCTAGGTAAGTCACTTACTTCATCTTGATATTGTCCTGTTTTTCCTGTTAAGCTCATTTAATTAATTTTTTGTGAACTATCTAGATAGTTTTGAATCGCTGCCTGTTGTTTTGGATCGATTCCAAGCTTACCATTATCCGGCATCTTATTTAGCTGTTCAACTAGGTTATACGGCTTTTCACCTGTCACGGCTTCTCGAAAGTCATCAGCAATTTTTTGACTCCGTCTTCTAGCTTCTTGTCGCGCTCTGTCCCTCGCTCTTGCTTGTGCTTTTTCTTTTTCTTTTTCTCCAGCAATTTCACCCTCTAAACTATCTCTATTATCTGCATAACCTCCAAATCCTCCTTTGAAATCAGTTAATTCATCAATAAAGTTTGCAGGTTCAATTGTAAGAGATTTAAAGGAGAAGTTACATGTATAAGCTTCAGGCACGACCACATCACCCAAACCAGGTACAAATATTTTTCTTCTAGTTCCGAGCATACCTACACTAAAAGAATCTAAACTTGCCCATTGTATATAACGAACTCCAGGTATTACCAAATTATAAATAGCAGGAAAATTCATACCAATAGGGCCTCTTCTAAAAGGTCTATTAAGCTTAGTAAATTTAGTAATAAAATCATAATTTGATTTAAAACCATCATCATTTAAAGTATTAGAAAGTGTGAAACCTATTTGTACTCCGTTATCAGTATCACTATATTGATAAAATTTAGGTGTTTCAATATATGTACCTGGCGCGCCAACAGTTTGAGTACCAGGATTTTTAAAATTAGTACCTAGGGCCGCATTAAAAGTACTAGTGGCTGTGTCCACCATATTTTGAAGACTTTGTCCTCCTACATCGCCAATACTTTTTGCCAGAGCAACACCGCCCCCTGCTAAAGACTCCATTCCGCCTGCAAATCCCTCAATTTTATCAGCTCCAAGCATTTGAGCTCCTCTTTGACTTATAGGTGAGAAAGTATTTTCAAATTCTGTACTAAACGATCTCATTTCATTAGAAAAGAACGGGAAGTTGAATCTGGCTAATGGTGTGTCTGCTACATTATATAAGCCTTTATAGAAATCTAATCCTGGATTATCACTATCTCCATAACTACTTTCATTATTTTGCGGAGAGAATACATTCATATAACCATCGATAAAAGTTTTAAGCTGAGAAAATTTTAATTCGTAGGCAGTAATATAGGCAGACGGCGCTTCATCACGTAGCTTTGTATTTCTAGCAACCGACGTCCAATCATATTCTTTTACAATATCAAACGACCCGGGGTTGTTACCGGTTCTTATACCTTCATATGGGTCAGGTGCTGCCATAATAATATTTAAGCGTTAAACTACGCGAAGCTGTAAGTTGAATTGTTAAATTTAGTCCTACTATCTACAAAGGAAGGACCACTCATATCACCTTGCATAGGAGCAATATCACTCTGCTGCTGAGCCGGAGGAGCAGATGGTACTGGTGCACCTTGTTTACCTAACATCTTTGCAGTTAATTGTACGAGCTGTGCTAGGTATTCATTTGACTTTTTAATCTCTGAAGTGACAGATGCATCATAAACATTTTTAGCAACAGCTGCACCCACATCTTTGTGAGCTACTAATTTATCTAAAACCTCTTCTGAGAAATTGACTTCTGTTTTCTTAACTTCTTTCTTCTCTTTGGGTTTAAAACCAAACATTTTAGCACCTACCCGTCCTATAAATGTGCTTGATAGAGCTGACAGCATTGGGCTAATAGCTGTTTCCGTCGTTGTTCCGGAGCGACTATCTTTTACCACTATCTTAATAGCTTCAACTAACTCTTCCGCATTTATACCTGTACCGTTTCTAATCAGATTGGCTATAGCACCACCCTCTTTCAGTCCTACAACATCATCTTTATTATTAAAAGGAATTACTTTATCACCTCTTACCAGAAAATCATCAAATGGATTTAAAATACTTAAAGCTTTTTTTCCTAAAGATTTAGCCCCTTCCCATACCTTTCCAGGAAGTTCTTTAGCACTTTTAACCATACCAGATACCTTATCTTTAACCCAATCTTTAGCAGCTCCTAACATATCACCTATACCTCCAAAGACCAAACTACCTATAGTCTTAAAAATTGCACCGGGACTACTAAAATCAATACCTAAGTCTCTTAAAAATGAAGGCCCTTTTTCATCTCCTTCACCACCCATAGAAGCTAAGAATTTAAGTAAAACACCTACAAATGGTATCGAGTGGAGGAAATGATTGCCAGCTTCTTTAAAGTCACCTTTAAAGAGTGCTATAAAACCTTTAGTCATAGAAACAATACGTCCAACAAATGGAAGCTTTTCAACAAAATCTATAATGGTTGTAAATATAGGTTTGGCACCTTCAAATAAATTACCTACAATCTCCCCACCGGTGTCACCAAGACTGCCATCCTTATTAAAGAAATTAAGTAAATTACCTACAATTGGTATTGAGTACATAAAATACTTACCAGCTTCACCCCATTCCCCTCTAAAGATTGCTCCAATACCTTTTGCTAAATTAATTATATTTCCAATACCTGGAGACATTAAGAAAAATTCTCTTATTTTATCCCACATACTAAATCCTTCACCTGAAGGATCTTCTTCTCGCTTTGCTGTTGCTTCTTTATCTAGATCATATAATAGCAAAGCACCATCAATTATCATAGATGCTATATTAGTAACACCAAATGGAAGTAAGTTTAAAATACCGGATACAAATTCCATTATAGCAGGTATATATTCACCCTTTTTCCATCTTGCTATACCGAAACCAAAGCTGAAAAGAGAACCTATAACAGGTATAAATCTACCAAATTTAGCTATCTTGCCTCCAATCTTAACGGCAAGGCCACCAAGCATTGACATAAGCTTACCTCCTTTAATAGCCTTTAATGACTTACTAACAAAACCTCCTAAAGGCTTGAGAAGCTTGGGTAAGACTTTAGATACAAACTCGCCTACAGGTCCTAAAAATTCAGAAATCCAAGTAGCGAAAGCTATAATACCTGCTGCTAATCCTAGCATTAGTGGAAACTTAAACTTAGGCGGCTTTTCTTCTTTACCTTCTTTAACTAAGTTGGCAGCTTTATCTATAGGAGTATCTTTTTTGGTTTGTGTCTCACCAAATGTATCTTTTTTCTCTTTCCGCTGTAGATTAATTAACGTTTCTGCAAATATAGTAGACTCAACTTGCAGTCTTCTTTTTTCACTGGAAGAAAGCTGAGGATTAACTTTTTTAATTATATTTTTAGATATAGATTTTTCCGCAGTTTCGCCGGAAAATGCAGCGCCTAATTTATTTATGAAACTATCTGACACATATATATTTATGCATCAACCGTGGCATCAAACAAAGTAGCATCTATAACTATAGTAGATTCGTCGTTAGTTAAGATTTTCTTATCATATTGAGTTACTTGTGATAAAAACCCTGTTATCTTATCATATAACTCTAATGGTAACTGTTCGATAATTTTAAATCTATCAGCTACCTTTAAATTATTAAACTCTACTTCTTCTTCGCCTACTGAAACTGATTCAATTACTTTAATAATTTCAAAAATATAAATCAATCCCATAGCATCTGATAGACTATCACTTTTTAAATTTTCAATCTCTGAAATAGATCTTTTAAGAATGACATTTTCATCTTTTAAAGTAGGAAGCTTTAATTTTACTTTAATAGAATCAATACTAACCTCTTTTTTAAGCTCAAACTTAGGTATATCCTTCGCTTTACTAATAAAATCTTCTATAGAGACCATTTTATCTTTCGTATCTTTTACTTTACTACCTAATGATTGCTGTCTTAATGCTAGTAAAACCGGTACTCTGTCGAACGTATAAAAATTATCTCCATCTACATTATCTATAATTACATTATTAACTGCTTTAGTAAATTGTAATGCACCAACAACCCCATTTACAGCTGTTGATATAATATCTTTTTGTTGCTTAAGATTTATTTGCGTTGCATTAACATCTTTATTTACAGATGGAATAAAAATCTTAAAATTTTTCTTTAACTCTGTTAATTTAGAGATAAAATCTTTAGTATTAGACATACTATTATTTAACTCTTATTTTATTTTTGCAACTTTTTCTTTTTCATCTTCGCTCTCTCTTTTATATAGCTCTATATAATCTAATATATCCATAAAGGTACTGTTGGCTAAAAATGTAACATCACCCATTCTCTTACTAAGAACAAATAGATACTCTCTATACGTATTAGGATCTATACATCTATACAAGGTATCAATAAAGTAAAAAGGAGAAGAGTTTAAGAAGTTTATCTCGACATCAGCATTATCAAAAGCTGAAACTACTAATGCTTTCTTTTTTCTATTATAAAAATCAGTTATAGTTTGTAATACCTGTGCAGGAAGTGAGCTTGTAATTAAAGTAAACTCTTCAGACGTTACTGAATTAAGATCAACTACTTCATTATCTATTTCAATAGTTTGTATAATTTTAAATATATTATCAGTAGATATTACAAATTCTGTAGGGTAATCTAGAACTAATTTTAAGTTATCTATTTGAACTTCCTCTCTAATATCTAATATTTCATTAAACGCGGTAAGAATGTATTCTAAGTTAACATCCTTATCTCTACCATTTATGTTTAAATTAACAGATTGCTTAATACATCTCTCCCTTAACTTAACTAAAGCTATAAACTTCTCTAATACATTTAAATTTTTAGTCTTTATAAAAGAGTTTAAGAATTCAGCCTTAGCTTCAAGAGGCTTGTCGTAAAAAAACTCTCTTACATCTTTATATAAAAACTCTTTTACAGTAACACTCTTACCGTTAGGAAGCTGAAACACGTGATCCATGTTTATAATTACAAGTTTAACTCTATTTTTCTAGCCGATTAAGCCATTGCGCTAGGAAAATCGTTACCCCCAGGAAGACCAGGAAGATTAGAGTCTTGCATCCCTTGGAGGATGGCGTCGTTATTAATAGATGCAGGAGTAACTTGTTTAGATGAAGGAAGTTTACTTGCTGGGCCAAGATCTCTTTCAAATGAGAATTCTTCTGTTCTAAGAGGCTTATACTCTTTAAATGCAAACGTAACTGATTTCTCTTGAAACTCCTCATCATTATAAGATAAAGTATATCCTTCTACATTAGTAGGAAAAACATCTATAAATTTATAACCTTTTCTTAACTGCATTTTATTATTATACTGTTTTAAAGTTACACTACACATTAACCTTCTGTTAATTAACCCATCTATACCTAGAGCTATCATCCAAGGTCTAAAGAAATTATGTTCAATGTCATCTTGAGTATCTAAAAAGTTAATTGCTAAGTTTTTAGATAAAAAATCCATTCTCTTAGTAAGAGCATAACCTGGTAGAAATCCACCTAGATTTTCTGCACCGGCGACATCAAATTGTGAATTTTCCCCAGGCACAGTAACGCTCCTTGCTACTAGTATATTTTCGCCTTTAGTAAAATTATTCGGCTCAGTTATAGCGCGCCAATCCTCTTGATTACTATATGCTTTACCTATAGCTTCATTAATGTTAAATATTAAGCTTTGATCATATTCAAACGTTACTTTCCATAGAAATGGATGAGCAAGAAAGAACTTCTCACTATTGCTATACCCATCTAGGAAGTCGTAAGTTGCATTCGCCATTAATAATATTTAATCGCGAAAGTAATTTATGATGTAGCAAAGTCTCTATAGAAGTGGTATGCAAACGTTACATCAAAGCTCATAATGTCACCAGTACCATCAGCAATTGAATATTCAACATCACTAATGTTTCTAATAGAAGCTCCAACAAGCTCAATATTTCTAACATCGTTTAGTTGTTTATCTATCTGTACTAAGTTAATGACAGATTCTGTACCAGGCATTCCATATTCACCAACAGAAGTTTCGTTGTTAAATACAAGCCTCGAAGCAGCTTCAAATTTAGTTCTTAAAGCACAATCTTCATCATGATAAAAACTAATAGTATAGCCTCCAGCTGTTGGGTAAGTAGATCTACCAGGCACTTGAAACTCTTGTCCAAAATAGTTTACCGTCTTACTGTCGATATTTCTTCCAGGTAGAGTTGCAGTCTTAGCATAAACTAAATCATTATCACCAACGAAATCGATTCCACCAGTTAATGATATGTTTCTAACTCGAAATAGAAAATCTCTTGAAAATTGATTTTCAGCTGCTTTAGTAAAGAAGTTTTGAATTGTAGTT
>Ga0209232_1002049_pt1 | contig 10303 bp, 3 predicted proteins | sample ETNvirenome_2_60_FD_184066 | JGI IMG/M metagenome (GOLD analysis project Ga0209232, IMG submission 184066) | Marine viral communities from the Pacific Ocean - ETNP_2_60 (SPAdes) (version 2) | ecosystem: Environmental > Aquatic > Marine > Oceanic | place: Pacific Ocean | collected 2013-06-22
CCTGATGGTACTAAATTAGCAGGTAAACCTGTACCTGCGGATAAGAACTGCAATCCTACAACCACAACTCCACCCACAACCACAACCACAACTACAGCCACACCTACAGCCCAAGCTGACATTTGCCCTGATGGTACAGACAAAGCAAATAGGGAAATTCCTGCTGGGCAAACAGTAGCGTGGTGTACTGAGGCAAGTGGTGTAGACCCTAAATGTGAAGAGGTAAGGGCTGAATGTGCTAAATTAGGCAAAGCAATGAAAGACGATTGTTCCGGGTGTGTCGATACAGTGGTTACAGGGGGAGGAACCCCAGCAGGTACGGGGGGAGGAACCCCATCAGGTGGGGGTTCTAGTTTACCTTCCTTTATACCCAGAAGTGCTTTAAACGTAATAAAACAAGATAAGCCTGATGTAGTTGAAATTGATTATTTGTATGACATAGGGGGAGAAAGTATTTTTGCCCCTGATATACAACGAGCAGCCATAGATGGCAATCCGTATGCGACTCGCGCTAAAAAAGGCGGTATTATAGGCAACGCAAACACAGTAGACCAAATAATAAGTTTACTGGGGGAAAAATAAAATGGCAGATGTTTCTATTCCTGAGTACGTAGGTATCCGCAGTGTAGTACCCGGAACTTATGACCCTACTCGTAGAGCAGGAAGTGGTGGGCAACGCTACTTTACAGATGTTCAATATGTACCAGCTCCTAGTTTTAGGGGTGATAGGGCTATGTACGATGTAAAAAATTATTTAGCGGCTAACCCTGATGTTGTAGCCGACTATGAAACCAACAAAGAAGAGTTAATAGAAGGTGGTGATGAACGGTTTGAAACCGTAGAAGGGTTTGGTAAATACCATTATGAAAATTTTGGAAAGTATGAAGACCGCCCTTTGACTTTAAATCCAGCAGGTGACCCGGTAGCTATAGCTCAAAATGCTGCTGATGCAGCCGCTTTGGTGTATCAACAACAAAATGCGGATAATCCAGCCCGACAAGGGTTAGCAAGTTTGCAACGTGTTACTAATGACATCATTAAAAAAGACATGGGTGATATACAAGCTTCAGGGGCTACGGAAAGAGAGCAAATAGAACAGACTAGGGGGTATATGAATAAAAATGCCGTGTCCCCTTATCGCATGTCACAAGCTACTCAAACACCTTTAGCAGGTATTCAAGAATCATTATCACCTTATTATCAGACTGAAGCTGAACAAGCTCAATATGATTTACCTAATGTAGGTATACAAAATGCCCTACAAAACGCGGTAGATATGGTTTCTGTTAATGATTTGATTGGCAGTGGGCAAATTACAGTAGAAGAGTTGGCCAATTATTTTGGTCGTCCTGTAGAAGAAGTGCGGGAGTTTTATTTAAACCAAATGAATAACCCCGGTTTTAATCAAGGTGGTATAGCAAGCGTACAGCCTTCACAAAACAGGTATTTAGGTGGTGCTACTGACGGGATGGCTGATCGTGTGCCAGCGTCTATAAACGGTAATCAACCTGCTGCTTTAAGTGATGGAGAGTTTGTAGTCCCCGCTGACGTAGTAAGCCATCTAGGTAATGGCAATTCAGATGCAGGAGCTAAACAACTTTACAGTATGATGGACAGAGTACGACAAGCACGTACAGGTCGAAAAGAACAAGGGCGCGAAATAGACCCTAATAAATTTTTAGCGTGAGGTAATACACATGCCAGATCCAGTAGGTCAAGAAAGTTATAGGCAAGAGTCCCTTTCCGATTGGGCTGCTCCTTTTGTTACAGATACATTGGCAAGGGGTAAAGCGTTATCTGAAATGCCCTATACCCAATACACTGGCCCGTTGACTGCGGGGCAATCGGGTTTACAAACTCAAGCCTATCAAGGGATTGCAGGGTTAGACATACCTACTTCGCAAATGGGTGCTTTTAATCCTACTTCTTTTACTCAGGGCAATACTGCTCAGACTTACATGAACCCCTACCTACAGGCTTCTTTGGAACCTCAAATAGCTGAAGCGCAACGTCAAGCTCAAATACAGCAACGTCAAAATGCGTCACGATTAAGCAGAGCTGGGGCTTATGGGGGGTCGCGTCAAGCCATTATGGACTCTGAAAGCCAACGTAATTTGTTGCGTAATTTAACTGACATAACAAGCCGGGGCTATGCTACAGCGTACGATAAAGCTGAACGACAATTTAACACTGAACAAAATCGTTTACGGGATGCCCAAAGAGACACAAACAAATATGGTTTAGATGCTTTGAGGCAGATGGCTCAGTTTGGTGATACTCAAAGAAACATTGAGGGGGAAGGGGTTGCTGCTGACTATGCTCAGTTTAAGGAAGAACGGGATTTTCCGTTTAAGCAAGTACAGTACGCCCAATCTTTATTGCAAGGTTTACCTGTAGAGGCGATGGCCCGTGAGTATGTTGAGCCTTCTCAACTGGCTGAAATTCTGAGTTACGGTGGTACGTTGGCTGAAATAATTGACATTTTAAGGGGGAAGAAATAATGGCACTTATGGAACCTTCTTTTGATACTGATGTTGAAAATGCTGAAAACTTAGGCATTCGTCAGCTTACCCAATTACAACAAGAGTACCCCCGCTTTGCTGTCGGTGTGGCTATGGAGAATCTTAAACAAGACCTCGTAGCTCAAGAAAGACAACGGCAAATGGACAACCAACCTGCTCCGCAGTCTCCTGATGTTATTACTAAAACGGAACAGGAAGTAATGGGGATGTTAGCAGGAGGTGGGCAACAACCTCCTATGCCCCAACAAGGCATGGGAATAAGTCAATTACCTGCGGATAACATGGCTATGCCAATGGCGGCTGAAGGTGGGATTGTTGGATTTGCAGGAAAAGGCCCATCTATGGTCAAAGAAACACCTCAAATGGGAAGTGTTTCTCCTAAAGCAGTAGATAGTGCTCAGATAAAACAATTTGCTGACTTATACGAAAACTTAGAAAAATCTATTGCTACTGCTACAGACCCTAGAGAAAAATCTATACGCGCAGATGCTCTTAGAGATTTAGTTAAACAAATGGGCGATCAATTACCTTACGTTATGCAGTACCTTGATAGCAAACAAGGTGTCGTACAGCCTCGCACTCAAATGGCAGGAGGGGGTATCGTAGCCCTACAAGAAGGTGGACTGCTAGGCATGCATGATTTTACAGAAAGTGGAGAAATGATTATAGCAATGATCCCTGACGGGGCTGGTAATAGAGTTCCTGTTACTGAGGCTGAATATAACACCTATTTAGAAAGTAATACTTTACCTCCTAATAGAAATGCTAATCGCACTGCAAGTAGTGAAGAAGGTATTCCTGCTGCACTAGAACGTTCTACCCCGGAAGATATTTTGGGAAAAAGATTAGACCAAGTACATGAAGCAACAGGAAATGTAATTATTGGTGAAGGGGGGCTTATGGAAGAGTTACAAGCTATAGCAGCCGACCCTGCTTATGATTCATGGTGGAAACAATTAGGGGCAAGTGGGGTAGCAGCAACCGAAGCAGTAGGCCAAGGGTTACTTAAAAGTCTTGGTATTCTTGGGGCTGATGCGGAATATGTAGGTAGAGGAATAACAGATGCGATTGTAGGGGGTGGAGAGAAACTGGATGAAAGAACTGCTGAACAAGTAGAAGCAGCGCGAGAACAAATAACAGCTCGAACCCAACAAACTCTTAATGCACTTGAAGAAGAAAGAAATGCTATTAGTAGTAATCCTGATATGTTCAATACTGAAGAAGGTAAAGCTAGACTTGCAGAGATTGGACAAGAAATAGAAAACCAAAAGGCACAATTTAAGTCTCGAATGGATGGATTAACAAATGTACCTGCTCCTACGGAGGCATTGACAGAAACAATAACAAGTCTTCCACAGCAAGGGTTCAACCTACTGGATAGCATGTTTGAGCAGTATGAGAAAAATGTAGCTGCTGGTGAAGCCCAAAGAAAAGAAGCTTTGAGTGAAGATATAACTCGTTCAGCGCAGGAAGCACAGAATTTAGCTATAGAAAGTCAACGAGGTACTTTATCCGATGATGACTACAAGCTAGGTCAGATAGCCCAAGTTATGTTCCAAGGCCAACCGGGTAATCAACAATCCCCTCCCCCTCCAGAAGGAGAAGGCTCTTCTACAGCAACTAAACGAAGTGGACTAGATAAAATTTTAGACATTGCTTCTTTACTAGGAGGGGCAGCAGGATCGTCTAAAGGGTATGAAGGCCAAAGTATACTCAACCAGCAACGTCAAGACAGAATCCTAGAAGATCAACAAGCGTTTGAGTTAGCTAAACAACAAGCACTTTTAGATCAACGCGCCGAAGAACGACAACTTATTGAGGATCAAAGACTTGCAATAGCCAGAGCTGCGGCAATGGCTGACATTGATCTAGGGACAATAAGAATGACTAACAGTGCAGCTATACAGGCAGAAAGAGAGAGACTTATAGACGAAGCTAAAAAAGAACGATTATTTGGTTATGATGAAGCAAAAGTCGAAATAGGTTTAAATGACTTTATACTTAAATTACTTGCAAAAGAACGAGCTGATGTAGGAGCTTTGTATGACACTATACAAAGCGGGGGAGGCACTTCTTCTGGACTGCCTCCTGTTCCTTCCGATGTGACTGTAACTAGAAGCCCCTAAGAATGCCTACATTTACTGTACAATTTCCAGATGGGGCTAAGTACGATGTAGATGCTCCTGAAGGCACTACGGACGCGCAAGCGTATAATTATGTACTTTCTCATCTTTCTTCTTTGCCCGACCCCATTACTCGCCAGAGTACTTTTGGGGAAGAAGTTGAGCGGGGTGTCGCACGTAGTTTAGAAGCCAAACGATTAGGTATTGAGCAACTGTTGGGGGATGACCCTAACCAAGCTATTTTAGATTCCATCCAGCGTGAACGGGAAACAGCCGAAGGGTTAGGTATCCCTCCTTCTTTAGAAAGAATTACCAGTATTGCCAAAGAAGATGGCCCACTTAGGGCTGTGGGTGAAGCTGTAACTGATATACCAAGAGCTGCGGGTCAACAAGCAGGTGTGTTAGCTACGATGGGTGCAGGTGCAAGAGCAGCCTCAATGTTAGCCCCCGGTATGTTAAAAGTTCCTGCTGGCATTATTGGTGGTGTAGCTGCCCTTACTCCTGATTTAGCCGCCTCCAGTATGCAACGTAAAGCACAAGAGCAGATAGCACGTGGAGAGGAAGTAGACGTTGATGTAGGAGATGCGTATAAAACCGCAGGGTTGCAAGCTGCATTAGAGGCAGGTGGTACAGCTTTATTTTTAGGTAAAAATTTACTTCGTGCTATTACCGGAATAGGGCGCTCCTCTGCAACCAATACAGCAAGACAAGCCGATGCGTTACGTCAAGCTGCACAAAGAAGTGTGGCAGGAACCACTGCTCGTGGTTTAGCAAGGGGTGCTCCTGAAATACCAATAGAAATAGGTCAACAAATTTTAGAGCGTGATTTTGCTGGTTTAGACCTTACTTCTGATGAAGCGTTAGCTGAATATGGTGAAGCTGCGTATCTGGCTGGTCTAGTAGGTGGTTCCTTTGGTGTAACGGGTAGTTTTGCTGACCGATTAGTAGCTGGTCAAGCTGTAGCCCCCACTCCTCAACAAGAAGCAGCCCAAGTTTTAGAAGACGTATTTAATGAACCTGCTGCCCCAGAGCAGACAGTAGCCCAAGCCACAGGGCAAGAGACTACTGTTGGGGAAAAAGTTGTTCCTGAACCTACACCTGAAGCTGCTCCAGAAACTACTGATACAGAAACCACAGAAACTATTGATACAGAAACCGTAGAAACTGCAACAACTGAAGCTGCACCTGAACCTACTACTGAAAATCGGGAAGAAGTTAGGAAAGCAGAAGAAGAATCACGCAAGACAGAAGAAGCACAAGCGGCTGAAGAGGTAGTAGTTAAAACAGAAGAAAATGTTGCACGTCAAGAATTTACACCTCAAGAAGTTACACCAGCACAACGTAAAGCCGAACAACAGTATGCGGCTGACATGGCGGCTAGGAGACAGGCGGCTGGTCGGGGAATAGCCCCTGAAGGTAGGACAGAAACAGAAGGATTTTTTGCACCTGACTATTCTGGATTTGACGAACCTATAAGTTTAAGAGCTGAAGAACAAGTTGATGTAAGTGATGCGGCTGGAGAAGTCGTAGTTAATGAGGATGAAGAAGTTGTAGTTAGTGAAAACCAAAATGACAATCAACCAGATTTAAACGCAGAAGTAGTTGACAAAGAATTTGCAGACGCACTTCAAAGACAGGTAGATGAAGAACAGGCCAATGTGGACACCCCTCCAGTTGATACTGCTCCAGTTGATACTCCTCCAGTTGACGTTAGCCCTTTACTTACTCCCCAAGGGTTATTGGATGCAGGAATAAGTAAGACAGGGATAGACAAGTTTTTCAAGAATAGGAAAACCAATCGCATTGCTAATTTTGTAGAGGGATTAGAATCTACCAATGAAAATTTAAGGCGACAACAAGAAGATTTAACAGCGTATGCCGCCAATGGGGTTTCTAAAAAACAAAGTGATGCGGCTCTTGCTCAAGCTGCAAGGATTGCTACAGAAATAGATAACCGCGCAAAAGTGCCTGAAGATCAAATCATAGGTGACGAAGGCCAAGCTGTTGCTATTGATAATAATATTGTTGAGGAGACAGGAGCAGAGGAAGAGCAAGACAGTGATGTAGTGGCAGCAGAACAAGAAATCTCTCCTACAGATGAATCTTCTAACGTGGAAGAAGAGGTAGTAGCCGCTGACCTAGTGGCTCTACAAAATGAATTAACTACCAACCCAGATGGAGATGTAGCAACTTATCTTAAAGATGAAATACTTTCTGTGGGTGGGTTTATTACTAACGTTACCCACGCAACCGATTTTGAACAAAAGGCTCGTGTAGAAACATGGATTAAGGAAAACCTTTCTCAAACAACTAGAAGGGAATACATAAACGCTGTAAAAGCTATGAAAGAAAAATTGATAGACGAAGGGTTTTTAGATGGTAATGAGGATTTTCTTTTACTAGAAGGGGTTTCTAAATTAGCCCCTCCAGTTGCCCCCAATGTGTTGGAGTCTTTGCAGGATGGTAACCTAACACAGGCATTGACTAACCTACGGTTAAGTCAGGGAAGAGGTAACAGGGATGTGGCGCGAATCATTAATGCGCTGTCCAAGGGTATAGGCACAACTCAAGTTGAACTAAGAAGCAACGTAGTAGATAACTTTGGTCGGCCAGCAGCCGGGTATTTTTCTCCACGCACTAACACCATTGTACTTAATCAAGACGTGGCTGTTTCTACACACACTCTTTTACACGAAGTAGTTCACGCAGTAGCTTCAGCTCAGTTAGCTAACCCTGCAAGTCCCGCAGCACGACAAATGAGAGCGTTGTTTGATGCTGTTAAAGACAGGTTAGGTACAGCTTACGGTGCACAGGATGTGGATGAGTTTGTCTCGGAAGCATTGGGTAACCCAGAATTTCGTGCAGAGTTAGGCCGAATAAGTCGGGATACTAAAGGAGGAAACGCCCTTCAACAGTTCGTTAACATTATTAAGAATATGATTAGAGCACTAAGAGGGTTGCCTTCTCGTGCCATTAACTCTGTACAGAGTGAAGTCGATGCCTTGATGGATGAGTTAATTGCCCCCGCACCAGAATTTCGTAATGCTGATGATATGTTTCTGGCCTCTACTCCCCAGCAACAACAGAACATACTTACCCGATCAATGGCAGCAGCCGCAGGTAAAGTAACTAACACAGATGTCCAAGAAGTGGGGGACTATCTAAACTCTGCTTCACGTACAGCTAGACGAGCAGCTTTGCAAGTTTTACCCCTTGACAGTATTGCGCGATTGGTGGAACGGGAATTTCCTGCATTAGCCGCAGCTATTAGAGAGTTGTTTAGTATTATCAATCAAAAACGTGGCAGCAGGAATGAGTACCTTGAAAAGATAAGAGGTACAGCCAGAGAAATAAAAGCCGCTTTTAAAAATGATCGTGAAGCACGAGAACTTTTTGGTCAGCTTGCTACTGAAAGTACTCGATTGGGTTATGACCCCACTCGTGATTTAGATACTTACATAAAGTATTACTACACTTACTTTGACCCTACTACTAATCAGAAAAAGTCTAGCATTGGGTATACCACTGAAGCTGAACGCAATGCTGCTCTTAAAAAAGACCAAGCAAAACCTGAACTAAAAGATGTGCGGTTCCTTAGACGCGACCCGGAAGAAGAAAGCGACGCAAGAAAAAAATACAACTATGTAAAGGATATGTACAACAAGCTTAGTGGGCCACAACAACAAGCTTATGTAACCTTACGTGATGCCTATTCAGAAGTCTTTGAAGACCTTAAAGCTACACTTCTTGCTCGATTAGAAAGTATTGAAGCTGACCCTGCATTAAAGAAAGATTTCAGAAACAAGCTACTGTACGAAGTACTTTACCGCCAAGAGATAAGCCCTTACTTCCCACTTTCTCGTAAAGGTAATTTGTGGCTTACCTATCAAGGGATTGATCCTTTTTCCAGAGGGGCTAATGGGGAATTACAAGTTGGTACATTTAAAGAAACGTTTACTACAGACGTAGACAGAAACAGACGCATAAGAGAACTACGCGCTGATCCTGTGTTTAGACAAGAACTAGCTCAAGTTGCACCAGAGGCAAACATTGACAGTGATGACTTTTTTGCAACCAGAGACATTAGTGAAAAAGAAACTTTTGAAAGGATGGGTGAAACAGCTTTTGGTATGGCATTGCTGGCAGAAGTAAAAGGTGCTGGAGCAGAAGCTATAAGTAAAGTAAGGCGAGATGTATTAGACGCAGGAGGGAGTGAAGCGGAAGCTGACGCTGCTGCTAATGCAACTTCACAAGGTAGAACACAACTAGAGAAGATAGTGCTTGAAGCTGTTATTAGAGCTGCACCGGAACGTTCTCTGTTACGTACCTTTCAACCACGTGAAGGTACTTTAGGTTATGAAACTGATGCCATTACTACTTTTGAAGAACGAATGCCCATTTTTACTAATCAGGTAAATACCCTACGGTATGCTCTTCCTTTGGAACAAGTAGGCAATAAAATAAACCAAGCAGCAATCGGTGCATCTGGGTCTGCGGATAGGCAGCAGTATGCGAGTGACATAGCAGACCACGTACAAGGCTATATAAACTTTGCTCAGAACCCTAACATTTCTAACTGGAGTAAAATTGGTAAATCATTAACTTTCCTTTGGACACTTGGGTTTAACGTAGCTTCGGCCATCATAAACTTGTTTATTCTACCTACCGTTGTGTTTGCGTATTTAGGTGGGAAGTACGGCTACACTAAAACTATGCGGTACATGATACGAAATATAGGGCGTTATTTTAGTACAGGGACAAGCCGAGATATAAAACGATTTGGTGGTGATCCTATTGAGTCGTTTGCCTACCAAGGGCCGGGATTAGGCAATGTGAATTACCGTGCAGGGGATGTACCTCAAGGTCTTGAAGATTACTCCATCCTACAACAAGTTCTTATACAGGAAGGTTATGACAACCAAACTACCATAGGAGACATGTTAGATACAGATACTCCTGTGTCCACAGGTATTAATAATGTAATGGGTTACGTGTTCAACCAAACTGAACGATTGAACCGCCATGTTACTGCTATGACTTATTACGATTTAGAAATGGAAAATCAAGGTGGTGCAGCTAATCTTACTGACGACCAAAAAAGAGGCATAGCCAGAACAGCTATTCTTGAAGCCGAGTACACTAATAGCGGAGCATCCATAGATACAGCTCCTACTGTTAGTCAAAACGATATAGGTAGTTTAGCGTTTATGTACAAACGTTTTGGTGTATCCATGATGTTTTTTCAAATAAGAACTTTGTTTGATACTGTAAATTACCTTTACAGGGCAGCATTTCGCAAAGGGCCAGCCACAACAACTTTGGGTGGGAGACAATTAAGCCAAGAAGAGCAGGAAACTATTGCTTTAGAAAGAAAACAAGCTTTAAGCCAAGGTGCTATGCTATTTGCGAGTAGTGCACTACTAGCAGGAGCACAAGGTGTGCCTTTAATTGGAACTGTACGATTTATCTGGAATGCAACAAAAGACGATGATGACGAAGATTTTGATAGTGCCTTAAAAGGATGGGTAGGAGGAGAACCTGTATTTTATGAAGGGGTTCTTAATGCAACTACTGGAATGGACATAGCCCCACGTATAGCCATGAACTCATTGCTATATCGCACAATGCCTAATCAAGCAGAACAAAGTTTAATGGAAA
>Ga0209232_1002051_pt1 | contig 10299 bp, 6 predicted proteins | sample ETNvirenome_2_60_FD_184066 | JGI IMG/M metagenome (GOLD analysis project Ga0209232, IMG submission 184066) | Marine viral communities from the Pacific Ocean - ETNP_2_60 (SPAdes) (version 2) | ecosystem: Environmental > Aquatic > Marine > Oceanic | place: Pacific Ocean | collected 2013-06-22
TAGTCATGCTCAGGTATTGAAAGACCTTCCAACACTGGCTGAGCATTATATCTATTTGGGATTCCCATTTGTTTGTTTTAATATGTGTTATGAAGGTGGATTCGGCCAAGTGATGTTAAATGGATCAGCTTGTGTAGGAACGTCTCTTAATGCCTGACGATAGTCTCGCCAATTATCTGTAAGTGTTCGATCTGATGTGGCTCTCCAATCAGTTTCTTTTAATCTTTCATCCCTTTCTTCTCTTATATTTGACCACTGACTAGCAATAGCAGCATTCTTTTCTTCTTCTGTGCATGTTTCTACCTTGCAGTCATAAGCCTTACCACCTTCAACATAGACATCAACCTTAGTTAATTTCTGATCAGGTTTAGTAGTGCTTATCCACTCAGTAATCTCCAGCAAATTATTATCGCTAATAAAGGAGGCTGGAGCACCACTCTTAGGGAAAGAGACGTTAGGGAATAGTTCATAGATGGTTCCAGATTTAGTGACTGTAGAACCATTAAAAATTGCGTATTTCATAGTTAGTTAATGTCCAAAACGAGACTTCTGTGCGTTCCAGTTTGTTGTTACTTCTGATGATGTTAATGCTTTTCCTCGATAAAATCTAAAGATGCCATATTTTAAATTGATTCTACTTGAACTACTATGTGGAAAAAAGAAAAGATATTTTAACGATGGATAATCAATATTATCTGTGTGAGTCTCGTCAAGGCTGTTATTCACATAAACCTTTGTATCGTTTGTTGAACTACTATTTCTAGAGTAGACTAAATGATTCCAATCTGACCAATCTATACCACTAGAAGGTCCACCAATGACGGAGTAGCTAGTGTTCATGGGGTAATCATTGTCCACTTTACCAGCTTGATTATTACTAGCCCCTAAATCCCATAGTTGAAGTTTAAGATTATCTACATTCCAATAAGTGGATGAATTATGATACATTCTCAAAGGATAGGCATAGACATTTCCTCGGTAAGAAGCACTAAATTCAACTCTATACCATAATTCAAACGTAAAAGCACCTGTATCAACACCATTTAAAAGATTATTTGTACCTGTAACAGTAGATAAATTCTTTGCTCGATTACTACAACTTGTACTCGTATCTGTGCCAGGAATTGCTAAAAGACAGTCATCGTCATTAGCAGTATTTTGCGAAGAATCAAGCTCTAAGCATCCACCACCATCTGAACTATCAAAATTTATAACTGGTGAAGCTGAGCTATTTTGATAACAAGTACCACTAGCATCTCTAGATCTAAATACAGCGTCGTTATAATCATTCGCTAAGTTATGAACTGTATAGTCTGCTGCGTTTGTACTGTTATTTCTATTCCAACAGTTGGTGTCAGAAAAATCGTAATGGACATACAAATCTGTATCTACGATTGAACTACCACCACCGCTATCACTAGGTAAATTAGCTACACGACCAGCGCGTAAAAAGTGATTCCTCATTAACCAACATCTCCTAAATAACAACCAATCACATTTGAACTAACACCTGATACATAAACAAACTCTATAGCACTATATTTAGTTGTTGATATAGTTGGAGCTGTACCACCTATCCAATCAACGTTTGACCAAGCAATAGTTTTGTTACCTGCATTTTTAACTAGATATAAGGCAGACGTACCATTGGGAAAATTACTTGCTAAAAATGATAATGTAAAAGTAGACGAAGTACTAGCACTTGTTAATACTGTATATATTGTTGCACTACTATTTGATATAGATCCAGTCGCACCAGCAGTTCCAATGGCACTTACACTTTCTGTAATATGCTTACTATTACAATCTAAGTGACCACCTAATTGAGGTGTTGTATCTTCAACGATATCGCTTATACCACTACCACCACCACCACTAACAGCAGCCCATGTTAGTCCACCAGTATTAGACGATTGTGCTTGTAAAAAGTACCCATCTACAGGTGAATTACTTACTTTTAAATTAGCTTCATCAATTATATTATTAACAATTTCAGTAGCACCATCTCCAGTAGATGTTACTTCACCAGTGTGATTAGGATGTGTATAAATCGTATTATTATCAGCAGCCCAAACAGCAGTACCTGACGCACTATATTTCAAGAATTGTCCAGAACTACCTCCACTTGGTATATGTAGATTACCTGCTGTTGTAGGGTGTGTATAGTTATTGTATGAGCTATCGTGGTTATGACTTGTTACTGAATAACCACTTAGATCAGGTGGTGTATAGGAAAAGACCCCACTACTATTGTTATAACTAAGAGCTGCTGTACCTGCTGAATTACTAGTAACTGATAGATCTGTTAAAGCAATACCACTACCACCACCACCACCAGATTGACTAACCCATTCTAATCCATTAGTCGTATAACCTAAAACTTTACCATTAGATGGAGCATTATGTATATCTAATTTTACTTCACCAAGAGAATCATCATCAATAGTTGTACTACCAGCTGAAGCCCATTTAACACCTGAAGCTTCATTAGAGTCAGCAGTTAATACATAGTTATTTGTACCAACGGCTAAAGCAGTAGGATCACCAGACCCATCACCTACTAATATTTCACCCTTACCATCAAGGTCAGAGTTCATTATAGCTCCAGCACTATCGACGTTTGTAGCAGTCGTATTATTATTATCTACCCATTCTAATCCATTAGATGTATAACCTAAAACTTTATCCGTACCAGATGGAGCATTATGTATATCTAGTTTTACTTCTGTAATTGAATCATCAGAGATAGATATAGCTGGAGTAGTACCACCAGAAGATACAATAGGTGCTGTTCCAGTTACTGAAGTTACAGTACCTGTATTAGTTGTAAATCCTGCACCATTAGTTAGTTGGTTATTATTAGTAGGTATCGTTGGCTTATTTAAGACCTGTGCATCACCACTAGAAGCATTCCAATCACTTTGTACGTTTACTTCTGCTCCAGTTGCTATACCACTAAGTTTAGTTTTTTCAGCTGATGTAAATTCGTTATCTGCTGAAGCTTTTTGTTCTCTTGTTTCTTCTACTCCTCGTCTTAGCACCTCTTGTGCTTTATTTAAGTCTGCTGCTTTAATTGATGATCCAGCTTGGAATTCAATATCTTCTGCTGTTAGATTAGTTTCTCTTAGTGCTCTTAAGTTAGTACCAGCGTTACTTGGTCTAGCTATTATTGAAGAACTTGTTGCATAATATGTTCCATTAACAGTAGGAGGATTACTTGAGGTAACAGTTAAGTCTTCAATAGAACCATCATCTTTTGTAAGTTTGACTTTTACTTCACTTGCTGTATAAGGAGTAAAGTCAGTTATTGTTTTTGTATAATTTGTTCCAGCTGCGTAATCGCCACTGAAATCTTGATAAGTTGTGGCCATTGGTTATCTATTTTGTAATTGAAGTACTTTGTCTATATCGCCTAATCTTGAAGACCTCTCAATTTCAGCATTGATGAATTGTGTATTTGCTACTTCTTCAGCTTCATCAATTCTACTTTCAGCCCACCGTTGGGAATCTCTTAAAGCTAGGTTTAATTCATGATGTAAGTTTAAGAAATCTTGCCTATTTAGTTTGATTCCTTTCCTTGCAGCTTCTTTATAAGCTTTCCTAAACTGCTTACCAGTAGCTGTATGGTACATAATATGCCTAACCTTATCTCTGAAATATCCGTCTTGTCCGATTAATTGAGTTACCTGAGAACGTTGTGCAGGTGTATATTCAACACCTCTACCATTAGTTCTTAAAGAAGGTCTACTATCAAATTCAACATCAATCAGGAATTGTTTCTCAGGTGTTAAATCTTCACTAACTTTCCATAGTGGTGAATAAGTATTCCAAACTCTAGTAAAGAAACTAGTAGGTTCTCCAACTTTTGTACCATCCATCCAATCATAAAGATCAGGTAATGATTCCTTCACTACTGGATTTCTATTAGCAAGTAATTGGAAGAAGTCTTGTTCTACTTCTTTTAACTGTGGAGTAAATAAACGAGAGAATTCATTCCTTATACCACTACCAGGGACAAAGCTACTACCAAAGCTTGCTCCCCATCTAGCTAATGCTGCAGGGTTTCCAGCTAATACATCATTAAGTGGTTCTAGACCAGCTGTAAATGATTTATTAGTTAGGTTGGCTGATAGTAAATGTCCAGCTTTATTAAGTGTAAGTTCTAAAGATGGTTCATCTAACGTATCAAAGTTATCCATTACATCAGCTGTAAAGGCTAACCAATCACTTAAAGCACCAAGGTTCTCATAGCTATACCAGTTCCCATCCCATCCTTTATAAGTTCTAGGTTTCCATCCATGTTCTTGTCTTACTTTTTGACGTTCTTTATCATAAATACCATTACCACGTAGTCGATCACCAGTAAATAATGTAGCTGCACCTAATACAGAAAGAGTTCCAATAGCTTTTCTACCTTTTAATTCAGCTCTTACTGTGCTGTAAGCAGCTTCCATGTTCTCATCAATTGGAATACCTCTACTAGACAACAACTCTTGTACCTTTAATTGATCCATCTGTTCAAATGGCTGTTTAAAGGCATTCAAATCATTTATAATTACACCAAGAGGATTATGTGAACCACTAAAAGCAAGTAGGTTCATTGATGTTTTAGGGAACATTAAGAATGGTTTTAGAGCAGGTGCTCTCCTTATTAACTGACTTAATGCGTCTACTGATTTATTATCCAAGTTCATAGCTATCTCTCTACTGGCATACTCAACAGCTTTATCTGTTATGAATCCATTGTTATCAAACATTTCATCATAGACACCATCAGAGATCTTCTTTAAATCATTAGCTTCAACTTGTTTACCTGTACCAACTAACGTATCAAACGCTCTACCTCTAGCTTCAATATTACCTACAAATGATCTTGTAAATCCATCAAATGCTGTCATAGCATTAGCACTAAATCTAAGTAATGGATGTTCAGCTAAATCATTCATAGCCTCTATCTGATTAACTATTGCAGATGGTCCATATAAACCTTCAGCTTCTTTAGCATCAGCAAATGAACGTAGTAGTGTCATTTGATCTGAGTTCTTTCTAGCTATGTCATCACGCATTATGTAACCAACAGAACTAGGATCACTTGAAGCACGTTTAAATACCTGATTCATATGACTATAAGCCTTTTGTAAGGTATCTCCCATGCCTACTGTGTACATATACTGAGCACGTCTTAGAGTATCGAAGTCACCATGAAGTAAAGCACCAGCTGATGTAGCAATAGGTCTTTCAATCATTAAAGCTAAGTTAGATAAACCAGCTTTTAATGGTGTACCAACAGAAGATAGAACTGAGTTATAGATATTAGCCCACATACCTTGAGTCCAAGCTGATGGCATATCAACCTTTCCATCAAAGAAAGCCTTCTTAAATACTCCAGTTGAGTTACGAACATACTCATTTAAAGCAGTAATAGTAGATACCTTTCCATCTGTTACTTCATAAGCAAGCATCAAAGGACCAAGTAACTGAGGACGTTCTGATTTAACAGCTCTCAATGTATCCATAGTCATCTGTGACTCTTGTTGAATACGAAGTAAAGCTTTTAAAGTTTCATTCTTCTCATTCTTAATGGCTTCCATAGCCATTTTCTTGGTAACTGTTTTCTTGTTAACTCGATTCCAAAGGTTAAGCATATTCAAAGCTCTACCTCTTGCATAAGAAGTTTGACCTTTGATTTGCATAAGGTATTGAAGTCTATCTAATACTTGTTCTTGAGCACGTTTAACAGCAGGAGTACCATCCATTAAACGAGCACCTTCAGCCATATCTGATACTTGACCTGCAAATGATGTTCCTATATATGCCTGTGCTCTAGCTATATCCATATTAATGAATTCATCCATATAACCACGGATAGCTTTAAAGACACCTGCATATCCTTCTGAAGTTAAAACCTTTGCTCCTGTATCAACATCAGTACCAGAGAAGTTATCAAGGGTACGCTTCATCTCATCTACATCCATTCGATATAAATCAGCAGCTAACCTGTCTCCAGTATCCATAACTTCTGCATGGCTTATATATCTACCATTGCTTAGTTCATATCCATACTTTGAATCTTTGAGAATATCAGCTTGATCTGTGATTAGTTTTAAACCAGCATCATCTGCCTCAAGTCCAAACTGTATAGCTGAATCAGTAAATACACTTCCTACTCTTCCATGTACTGTCTCTAAATTCTTTTCAATTCTTACCTGATCAACTGAAGCTCCTATGATACCCATATCATCTGAAGTCCTTAATCCAGATTCTGAGTAGTCATAAATATCATGTACACCTAAAACAGGTTGATCTAAGTTAACTGATTTAAGTGTGTTTGTTGCACCAAGTTCATCTAATTGATCTGATCTTCTTTTAACTGAATTTAAGATCTCATTCTCAGCAGGATCTTTAGCAAGCTTTTCCTGTTCTTTCATTTTCTTTAGAACATTCTTAGCCTTCTCATTCTCAGGAACCCATTGAGTAGCTTTCTTTACTCCACGTAGTGATTTAAAGAGTTTTCCAAATCCAACTAAGACATCAGATCCAATACCAATACCTGCACCTTCATTTCTATTCTTCTGCCTTTTAACATCAGGGCTATCACTATCTAATGTAGCCCAGTCATCAGGTATCCATCCCCATGTACGTGGCCAGCTACCTTTTAAAGTACCCATTAAGTTATGGTCCTTTTCCTGTACAGCTGCTGTTTCATCAACTGCTATACCTGTACCTACTCCGATACCTGCATTAGCAAACCATTTAAAAGCTGCATCATTACCTAATGACCAACCAACTTTTGAATGAGCTGCTTTACCTAGATTTTTAAACTTAGCAGCAGCCCAAATAGTAGGAACTACAACTGAAGATATTTCTCTAACAGCTTGTGCAGCTTGTGATTCAAATTCAGGAATCTTTTTAAGATTACCTTCCTCATTGGTCATAAAGGTTTTAGCTCTACCACCAGGAGATATTTTATTTAAAGCATCAACTCCAAAGTCAACTACTCCTGTAGGTACTGCTAAGGCAAGACCAGCAGCAGTTTCGAGTACATTTGGACCTTCTTCTGTTTCTTGTTTTGTTGCTCCCGTAGAAGCACTTTGTGGTTGTTGAGGTGATTCAGCAGATTCTTCTTCTGCGAGTTGTTCAGATTGTAGAGTTTGTTGAGTTCTTAACTCTTCTTCAGCTAATAACTCTTTTCTTTTATCTTCTTCTAACTCAGGCGTACCATTGAATATCTCATCAAGCGGATTTAAGTCCATAATTTATTATTGAAATGCTGGTCGTTTTAAATTGTTTAAAGCATTGATATCTGTACCACCACTGTATTTCCAGACACTCTTCCACCAGTCAGCTTCATTATCTTCATTTAATTCACCTAGATCATTAATCGTTGCAGCTTGAGCAAATGTAATACCAGTTTCTTCAGCTACAGCACTTAGTGTTTCATAGTCATATACAAGTTCTGTATTTTCAACACCTGTTGTACCCCAACCTCTAGATACACTATCTAATGTTTTATCTTGGTTGATTAAAATCTTTCCTTCTGGGGTGACGTTCTTTTCTAAAGCTTCATAAGCAGGAGTTAATTCAAACCTTTCTTTTTTATCATCTGGATTATTTTCATTCCAAGCATCTACTTGTAGGTTTAAAGCAGTAAGTGGATCAACTCCTAATTTATCCCCTAACCATTCAGCTAATGGTGGTGCATTCCAACCTGCTTTACCATAACCTTTAAAAGCAGTAGATAATTCAGCACCATCAAAGAAAGCACCAGGACTGTTTAAAGCATCTGTACCCATAGAAGTTAAGTAATTTGTATGGGTTTGAATTTTGATATTTGCTGCTGTTTGGTTTTGATATACAGCTGCTGGTTTATCGAAGATGTTAAAACCGTTAGAAGTTACAAATCCTTTTACTTGTAACCTTGCTTGGAATTGTCCATTAATTTCATTAAAAGCTTGTTCATGAGGATTAGGAGTATCTACTGAAACTAAATCCTGTACACGCTTCATATACTGTGCTTGCATTTGTGCAACCAGTATTCGTGCAGATGGATGTCTCGAACCATCAGGTAAAGGTTTAGCTGTTATATTTACAGCATCTTTAATTGCTTCTAGATATACTTTCTGTTGAGTATTAGCACTGGTTTGTTGTTGAGCTACATCTTGTAATTGACGTTGAACTTGCCAAGGAAATTCAGCTAGACGATCTTTAGTTAGCAGACCCATATCAGCTAAGTCTTCTGCAGCTTCTGTGTACTTCTCAATTGTCTTAGCTTCTAAAGTTAAATCACTTTCAATGTAAGAAAGTTTTGAACTCTTCTTACCTGGATAATCTTCTTCTAAACTTCTTTTATCTTCCCTAACCATATCCTCAGTTATTTCTTCACCGTTATCAATCATCTCTCCATACTTATCTACTAGAGCTGTTTCATCTTTTGCAAACTCAATGGTTTTCTGTCCCTCAACCATTTCATATTCTCTTTTAGCTCTGTCATATAAAGCTTCTTGTAGCTCATTCATTTTACCTGGAAAGTGATCTTTAATCTTTACAGGTTTATCACTACCTTTAGGAGTGAAGTAGGTTTCACCAAGTGCAGCTATATCATCAGAATTTAATACTCCATTATCTACAGCTGTTTTAGTTATCTCAAAACCTGAATCTTTTGATTTGCCTAGACCTTTAAAGTCATGCTGCATCTTTTCAGAATATCTGATTAAAGACAAACCATCTCCAGCTTTAAGACCTTTTATCAGTTCTCTACTGGAAGATTCTTTTCTTTCATTTTCTATAAACTTTTTACGTCCTGCATACCAAGATCTATAAGCTGCCTTTTCTGAATTACGTTGTTCAGGGAAGACGTACTTGTTGATGATTGCTGGATTAATACCTGCAAACTGTTTGTAGAAGTTCTTACGATAGTTAGCTAGTTGACGATTATATTCAGCAGGATCTAATGCACTGGTTATACCTTCAACAGTAGATGGATCATATTCAGTAGCTCTATCCTGAGCCCAAGCAATAGTAAAACCTAGTTGTTTGTTAGGAGATAATCTTCTAAATCTCTCATCTAAAAAGATATCAGTTTCTGTATATTTAGAACCAATAGCACTTAATTGAATATCTTCTTCTCGTAGAGATTCTTCAACCTCATCAAATTTAGCTGCATCTTCTTTGTTAAAGCCATCGGTATAGTAAAGATTCATTCCTTCTGCCATATCGTTTGCTCTATTCTCTTCAGCTTTAGCAGTAATTACTTTTCCTAATTTCTTTGAGAACTGAGATAACATTCGTGCATTATTCTCAGCATTCTTTACTCTTGTTCTGTCGTTCTCTCGTAGTTGTGAATAGTACCTATCCATACCACGTTCAACGAGTCCATAGTTATATTGAAGGGCTGGTGTGTAATCTGCAGCACGAACTGGATTAAAGTCACCGCCTTGGAAAGGTGTTTGTGTCATATGTTCTACCAGAAAGTGTTAAATACTTTAGGTTCTTTGTATGTGAAATCTATTTTTTGACCATAATCAAAAGCTGAAGGTCTTTGATTAAAATCAACAGCTGAAGGTGTTTTGAATTGTTGATAAGTACTGTAAGCATCTAATCCAGCATTTGCTAATGCCAAGAAAGGTGATGTTTTATTCAGTACAGGTGCAGGTATTTCAGCATCAGCTACTGGAGCAAATGCAACATTGGCATATAGATTGTTTTTATTAGCTACTGCAGCTCTTCTAATACTTTCTACATTCTCTTTAAATGCTTCTTGTGATCTAGTTAAAGCCCATGCTTGTCTACCAGCCGTCCTCTCTAACTTACCTATATCTAACTTATTAATACGATTAACACCTCTACCTGTTCTCCCTGCTGCAGATAGTTTTCCACTACCTTCTAAATATTTAATAAAGGCAGATTCATTAGCTTGTATTGCTGAAGCAAATGATTTATTTAGACTATCTTGTGCCTTAGTATAACCACGAGCTGCTGCAAGGTTTCCTTCATCTATATCTTGTGAATATTTTACATTCTTAGCTCCCCAAATAGAAAGAGTTTGAAACCAATTTCTTTCTCTTGCTGCTACTTGGTATTTATAATTGTTAATAGCTGCTCGGTTTGCTGCTCTTTGTGATTGTTGTTGTCCAATAAAGCCCAAACCTGCACTAGCTATACTCAATACTGCTGGCAGTACCATAATTTATTCTCACGAATTCTATAAAGGATAATTTGTTTGGACCAAACTCAACTTCACGTAAGAACTTGAATCCAAGGAATTTAAGTAGCTTTAGATGGACTGTATTTCGTTTGTCA
>Ga0209232_1002052_pt1 | contig 10296 bp, 18 predicted proteins | sample ETNvirenome_2_60_FD_184066 | JGI IMG/M metagenome (GOLD analysis project Ga0209232, IMG submission 184066) | Marine viral communities from the Pacific Ocean - ETNP_2_60 (SPAdes) (version 2) | ecosystem: Environmental > Aquatic > Marine > Oceanic | place: Pacific Ocean | collected 2013-06-22
AGCAAACTCCATTTCTTTGGGCGCCCATATCAGCCCCGACTCAAACATCGGTGATACTGCGTTTACTCTAGTGTGCTTGTCGTTGCCTTTACTAGGTGTAAAATTTATAACAGGGATTCCCATTTTACGCAACTCATAAGTTAACGGAAGCCCAGATGCTTTACCTTCAATAATAACAGTTTCTGGATTCCAGTAGCCGTATTGCTCCATTGCAATTCTACGCAGCTCCGGAAACTCATACCTACCTTTTAAAGAGTCCACCAATATTAAATTAGGTGGATCATCTTCAGTTGGTTGAAAAACTCCCCATGTCGTTATCGCACTGTAGTCTGCAGTTTCTTTTTTCATAAAAGCTGTATCATAAGATTGTATTACATGCTGTAAGGCAGGTAGTTCTTCGTGTTCCCATTCTTTCCACCACTCACGTTTTATAAGTGCTCCTTCTTCGGAAGTAGGATTTTGCATGTATTGTGAATTCCATTTTGATAATGGTATGGAAGCTTTTACAGATTCTAAATCTGGTAATGACCAATACTCTGGCCAAACTGGTTTTCCTGAAGGCATGATGGCAGGGAACTCAACTATATGCCATTGATCTGCTTTAGGTTCTTTTTGTGCATTTAATAATCTACCTGTTAAATCTTTTTCATTCCATCTAGTCATAATTACAATTATAGATCCACCTGGTTGTAAACGTTGTCTTGGTCCAGATGTATACCATTCGTAAGTTCTATCTAAGGCCTGAGCATTCATTGCATCCTGTTCAGAATGTGGATCATCAATAATCAGAAGATCTGCACCCCTTCCTGTAATTGCCGATCCTACACCCGCTGCATAATACTCACCGCCTTGTTCGGTTTCCCATTTACCCGCGGCCTGCGAGTCTGGGTTTAATCTAGTTTTAAAAACTTGTTTGTATTCTGCAGAGTCCATAAGTCCTTTTGCTTTTCTACCAAATCTGACTGATAGCTCCGTAGTATTAGTTGATTGAATAATTTTTAGTTTAGGATTTTTTCCAACCATCCAGGCAGGCAAAAGATAAGAACCAAATTCAGATTTAGTATGCCTTGGTGGCATATTAATAATTAATCTTTTTATTTCTCCACTAGCTAGTTTATTAAACTTATCTGCTATACGTTTGTGATGCGAGCCTTCTATGAAATCGGGCCATACGTGTTTTACAAAGGTTAAAAAATCATTTTGTATAGAAGCTTGTTTTTTCTTCTCACCATACTGATTAGCTAATAAAGAAAACTGCCTTCTTACGTCAGCAGGTAATTTGTCTAGGTTCTGTATAAATTTTTCATTCATAAAAATTTTTTTGCAAAATTTTTTCAGGGTTATTTTGAAACCTTTGAAAAGTTTTTCGTGACTATCTATTTACAAAACTTACATATATAGGTCAAGTCTGGGACCCCTACTGTCTAGACCTAAAAAAAATTTCTATAGCAAATCCAAAAACGCAAGTGGTCCTGGTACCTCTATCGTGTGCGCCGAGCGCAGCGAGGCGCAGGGTGGGTGGGTGGGCCGCGCAACCTGGGGTTGCGTGTTGTATTTTTGCAACAGTGTTGCAAAAATACCATGACCATGGCGCCAGGAGCCACGGCGCCACAATCCTGGGTTGTATGTTATGTCCCATACAACCCAGACGAGAAATTTATTTGTTCATATAACCTCCTTCCTGGATGCTATATGACAGGGACGGCCTGCCGCTTTTTTACGCGAACTAAGGCTATTTAAGTTTGGCATAATCATCATCTATATTTTTTTATATACCCGCACTTATCCCATATTCATCCTCACTTGTTATTCATTAGAAGCAATCCGCGCAATAACGCTGATCTGTTGCTGAGTACCAATCAGGTTTAATTAAAACCCCGCAGCAACGACAATTCAAAAAAACATCACCCTTTTTTGAGTTGTCCTTCTTTTTTCTTTTTGGCTTCTTCTCCGTAAAGTCAAACTCTAATTGTATCATATTTCCTCGCTTTCATAGTTGGGATTATAAACCATAATCCCAACCATGTCAATAGTTAATTTATAGTTTCTTCCACTGGCGGCAGCGCTTGAACTTCCTGGGTCCAAGTTAAACCGTCTTTTTGAAGGTTATTATGCAACGTAGCTTTTAAGCTATCCGGGCTGCCTGCTTCCATAATCTCTTTATAAGAAGCCCGTTTGTTTTGCTCCAATGTTGCAAGCACTTTACCCTCGGGGGTTCGCTTAATTTTTTCCCGCGCAAAATCCCCGGCCCATTCCCTAATTTGCTCCCAACAGTCATCCGGTAATATTTGGGTTGAACCATAGCCACGAATACTAAATTCCTTCTCTTGGAATTTATAATTCACGTTTTTTTTGCCTTGTTTGGTTTTACTAAAAAACCTGGCCGCTTTACTCATTTTTTGTTTTACAATGTCAATTGCTTCCTGCAGCTCGTCAATAATTGGCGTTGCTCCAATTTCATCTGCTAGGTTTTTTTCTGCTATCTCGATTGCTTCTGCTTCAATTGATTTTAATTTCAATTCCGCAGCGTTAATTAACGGGTCATAGTTTCGGTTTAACTCTGAAACAAAATGATCCCGCTGCCATTTTTGCATTGTGCTTTTACTCATATTTCCTCGCTTTCATAATGGCCCTATTGTATAGGATAATATAGGATATGTCAACCCCCTAAATAAAAATAAATACAACCTGTGGTTGTATGCTTTAGGTATTCTATCCCCGGCCTCCCACCCCTATTATATAGGATAAAATAGGATTGTCAAGATAATTATTTATTTTTTTTAATTATTTTTTATTGACTATGGGATTGTCCCATGATATTATATGTCATTAACAAATCGAGGAAAAATGATACATATATCTAAAATGACTGGAAAGCTTGAGGGCTTCCAATCTATTTCGACAAATACATCAACCAATGAATATTGCAAAAAGCAAAATTCAAAAAATGATCCCGACAATATTTGTGTTCATTGTTATTCTTGGACGATGCTTAAAACCTACAGAAAAAACATGGCGCCCGCGCTTGAAAGAAATTCAAAACTTTTAGCGTCTAAGGTCCTGCATCCTGATGCATTACCAGTAATTAACAGCGCCTTTTTTAGATTCAATTCTCATGGTGAATTAATTAACGAATTTAATTTAATTAATTACGTTAACATTGCAATTAAAAACCCGCACTGTAATTTTGCACTTTGGACAAAGCGTTACGACATAGTTTATAAATATTTTAAAAATAATGATAAGCCTAAAAATTTTATTTTAGTTTATTCAAATCCTAAAATAAATCATATTTTTAGCAAGCCGCCAAAATTTTTTGATAAAACATTTAACAACGTACATGAAGACTTGCATCAGGAAAAACAAAACTGTACGGGGCAAAAATGTAAAGATTGTTTGTTATGCTATAAATTAAATTCAACCGATACCATAGTTGAAAAAGTTAAAAGTTATGGCAAAAAATAAAAATTTCCGTTTGCTAGTATCCGAAATTAAAAACTCAAACTAGCAAGGATAGACCCAGGATCACACCGCCCGCTTTGGGCCGTCTTTCCTGGGTGCTGATCCCTGGTCCATTGGTTGGTTGACTGAAATCGCGTCCCCGATGGACCTGGGATCAGTGGGGGGAATCTACGGGTTTACAAATTAAATTTGGCCAGCCTGGTTACAGATTCCCACTGGTCTTACAACCAGAGGTTGTGTTGCAAAAATACAACTACAAGTTGTAAGGCGCAAGCCACAAGCCGCCGAGGCTCAAGCCACAAGCTTGGCCGAGGCGCAAGCTTGGTCGAGGCGCAAGCTCTACAGAGACGCAAGCCGCAAGCAGCAGGCTTCAAGTCCTGAGGCGCAAGCCTCAAGCTTAAGGCCCCTGGCATCAAGGTCCTTGATAAACCTTCCCTCATAAAGTTTTATGACGTTAAGACCGAGGGCCTTAACGATGATAAATGTATTGTTCGGATGTTTCACGTGAAACGCGATTTGATGTGGTGACAGCCTCACCTTGTTTGTTTTTGTTGCTTTTAATTCTACAGTGAAGAAGTTACCAGAAGGAGAATAACCCAGTAGATCAGGAGTCCCCCATGAAACGCTATTTTCCACGCGTGTAAATGATAATTTGCAATTATTTTCAGTAGAGAACGTTTTAATTTCATGCCAAAGTTTCTTTTCAGGTTTCACTACTACACCTTCTTAATAACTTTGCCCATCTTCCAGGTTTCAGGTGTAATTGTAAGTACTAATCTGTGGCTTTCTCTAACACCAATTAATTTATTTTCAAGTAAATCCATACCTTTGATGTCATAAAAATCTCCGTTTGGTAACACAACCTGTACCCGTGCATTGGCTGCTACTTCTCCTTTCATGAATTTATCTAACGCTGCTCTCAATACCTTTCCAGTAAACATGTATTGATATATAGTCTAAGTTGTGTTAAAAATCAAGCATGACAATTACTTACGGTTTAGGCATGCTAGGTTATAGCATGATCTGTTTGGCCATAGGATGCACCGTCATTTACTTAGTCATCAGGAAATTATAATGGGTTTACCAAAAAAATTAACAGAGCAGCAAATGAAATTTGCCTACGAGTTAGTCACTAACGAAGGTAGGAAGACGGCAACTGAATGTGCTGTTGATGCAGGCTTTGCAAAAGACTCCGCCAGGCAATACGCAAGTAAGTTACAAAACCCGCAGCTCTATCCGTTGGTTGTAAAATACATTGGTGAACTTAGAGAAGAGTGGCAGAAAAAATATGAAGTTAATTATGAAAGACACATTGCAGAGCTTGGTCAAATTAGAAAAGAAGCTCTTAAAAAAGGGGCATGGTCTGCAGCCGTAAATGCTGAAGTTGCCCGAGGAAAAGCTGCTGGTTTATACATTGAACAGAAAATAATCCGGACAGGTAAACTAGAAGACTTAACAACAGAAGAGTTGGAATCGCGTATGAAAAAAATAATAGATGACTACTCACCCATTTTAGAAAACGTTCCTTTTGAAGAAATAAAAGATAAAGTACAAGAAACAAAACCAAAACCTGAGGAACCAAAGGAAGACTCAAAGTAAAATCCTTTCCATTTTTACTATACATCCTACAGGAAATATGTTCCTATCTGAGAATGAAACATCTTTATCTTCGTACGAGGCAAATGTCCAAACGAATTTGGAAGTCTTTTTGTATATGTATGCGTGCGTTATCATTTTGCTGCATTCGAATTTATCAAATTCTTCTATTGATGCATGCCCCGCATCCCCGGTTATATCAAACCACTCGAGTCGGTAAAAATAATAAGTCTTCGGGCCAATCTTAACGTGTCTGTATTTTGATTTCTTATTTACCATAGAATCTATTTTACCTAAAACAGGTTTTAGAAAAACCTTTTTTATGCGCGCGCGAAGGGAAATCCTTTGTAGCAGCTTGTAACACATTGTAGCAAGTTTGTAGCAGCATATTATCCAGTAATATCAATAGTTTAAATCCAATGTAGCAATGTAACACCTATTTCTCTCTCGTTTTATTTTTTTTTATCTTTTAGGTAAATCAAGTACTATGGACCTTGGTCCCAGATGCCTGTTGCTTATAGTATTGACCTACTCTACCCAACCAAGTCCACATAAAGTGTTGGAATTCCGTGCCTTCAGAAACATACCTCAAGACATCACCACCTTTAACGCTAATTAGAATCACTCCAGATTGTATACTCGTCCCATATACATAGTTGTGAGCGACAGCGTAGGCAGCGCATTGAATGAAATAATCATCAATCCATTCCCGCTTTTTATACTTATTCGATTGTTTAAAGTCCACGATAGCAGCTTGTCCATTATAGATCCCAGCCACGTCAGAAGCACCCGCATACAATCCAGGGTACCATAGAGGCATTTCAAGGCCCCAGACCTCTGTAAGGGGCTGGAAATGCCCACGATCAATAATGTTTTGGGCCATGATGCCTGCTTCTTCACCCAATGTACTTAGATCCATGTGGCCTTCACCTTTTATATGGCCTTCAAGAATTCTATGCATAATCGTACCTCTAGCCGCTGCATTATCTCTTATTGCATCCGCCTTCTTTTCGCCTTCTCTTTGCCGCCATGCAGCCAGCTTTGCTTTCGACTCTTCACTTCTAGTTGCTCCAAGTATTGTTGTAACCGAGGGCAGCTTCTCTTCGTTTATGTCGTATACTCTACCAGTTGCAGAGTCTACACGTTTGATACTCTTATACTCAAACTTAGGTTTGCCATCCCAAATGACATTTTTTTTATCTAGGCTATGATATTCTTTTAGATCTTCTTCATTCATCATTCTAGGTTCATCGCTTTCTTATAATCGACCATCTTAACTACTTTATCATTCATTATCTTACCTTTGTAGTGGGCAATGATCTGGTTTATTTTAGGTAATTTTGTGTGGGCATAAGGCCAAAGCAGCCGGGACACATAGTATGCATCTCTAAAGCCACAACGCCAACGCCATTGTGTAAGATGTTTAGGTCTGGGTTTCTTACGAAGCGTGCCACAACCTAAGATTAAATGTATCCAACGTAAAACAGATGCATCGGTCATAGTTATTTCCATAACTATACGCCAGCAATCGTAATATCTAACCTTATTATTCTTTGTCTTTTTTGATCTATATTTCTTATAGGTAATACAACCTTCCCCATCGAAGAGCCCAGCTATGTAGGCTATATCTGTTTTTCTAAGCATATTTTATTGTCTCCACATTCTATTGTCTTGAATCCATATAGTGTCAGCGCGTATGCGATAATGCTCATGTCATAAGTTTTGTGGTCATCGAATACAAATTTAGAGTGGGGAGCTGACCTGTTAGCAAACCAAACGGCTTCAGTCATTACGTCCTTTGACATGTGTGGACCATCAAAATGCACGAAGGCAAATATCTTTTCATTCCAATCAGGGTGGCACATAAACATGGTGTCAGTCATGTTAGCTAAAACAAACTTACCTTGATTCCTATATTCTACAAAGTCTGTGAGCAATCTATCTCTCATTTCGTCTGTATAATCTGCAGTGTAGGCAGGCCCCTTATCATAATGTTGATATTTTAAATTTGCATATGGATCCAAACCCACGTGCAAATAACTGTTAAGAACGTTATCCATGATAATTTTACTTCCCAGTCCTTCACGAACACCAATTTCGCAAGTGTAATAACCTTTGCAATCAAAGTCTTTAGTCCATTTCTCAAGTAATTCATAATCAGTGCTATCTCCTTTAATCATTAAACAGCTCCTTCAAAGCTTTTTTATACACAGCTAATACTTTTTCATGATCTCTAAAAAGATCATCAATATCTGCTCTGCTCCACTTATGTTTATCTAGGATAGCATCAATAGTTTTAGCTGCATTTTCTTTTGAGACTCTAATGATATCGTAGTTTAGTTTTGTGTAATAACCTTTGTATGATTCATCTTTTTCAGTAAGCTCTTCATCACTCATTCCTAATTTTAAATTACAACCAGTTAAAACTTCTTTCAGTTGATCCATTGATTTTCTACCAAAATTAGGTATACGAAGCAGTTCACCCTCTGAACATGACACTAAGTCTCTAAGTGTCTTTAGTTCTTTTCCATCATTAATTTCGTGATTGTTTAATAAACCGCTCATGACTCTAACATCTACTTCAAGGTCATGAATACTTCTGTCTAATATATTTTCTGCTGTCATTCTGTGCTTTCTATAGTTGTGCGTAGTTGATTTTCTAATGATTTTATAGTTTTACCTGCACGCCTGCAAGCATCTTGTAAAATTTTTTTCTGCTTACTTAACATTTCTATTTGAAATGTTAGATCAAGCGGGCCTCTATCATCTATCTCACCTTGTGAATTACATTTATCACAGTCGGCCCAAATTTCTTCTTTAACTTGTTCGTAAGGCAGCCGAACAAATCCATTACCTTTACATTCAGTGCAAATTGTTTTCATTACTTCTCCTTTCAAAGTATTGTTTTGCTTTCATTCTTATGTATTGATGATCAAACCCTGCATACTCACATACAGTTTTAAAATCCCTATTCGGTTCTAAAAAATATTCTCTGGCAGATTTGATGTAAGGGTAATTAATTATTTTATTTGCACCCAGTGCATCTTCCAATGCAACAATCAAAACGTTACGCCAAAGACTCCGTATAGGATCTCTTGCTTCTCCAACAGTATTAAGGTTTCTTAGAAACTGAGGTAAGTTTGCCATTTAATTTCTTTGTTTCTTTTTCAACTAACATTCTAATTACCTGGGCCCTTGATAAAGTGACGCCTGGTGCCAGAACCTTGGTTAACTTATTAATGTCTGCATAGCACTTATGATCTACTGCGAGACTTTTGTACTTGTTTATGTCCATGGTCTAATATATCCTTTCATTATTAATATATAATCATATGGGATTATATAGAATTATTGCAAGGGTGTCAATGAAATTTATTTTAACTTTACTACTATGTTCCGGTATATCAGGTCAGTGTTTACCGCCATATCAAGTATCAGCTGTATACGATAATATGTACTCGTGTCTAAGATCTGGATACCAAGTAGCTGCTAAGAAGATTGAGATGTTGGGACCTGAAGAGGTGAACAAACATTACTATCACGTGAAGTTTTATTGTAAGCCCCAGCAAGAGATCTAATTATTAGCGGCCCGATCTGCCTTGTCGGTGATATTTTTTAAAATCACGTTTTTCATTTTTATTTAAATTTTTTTTGTGACGCCTTGGACGTTTACGCGGCTGTGGCCTGGGTGTAAAAGTTGTAAACTTACGTTTTGCCATGATTCTTTTTTATAAATTCTTTATCACTTTCACTTAATTTTAAGTATCTTATACTTCCATTCACATATTGTCTAGTGTCAGATCCACAATTAGTGCATCTATAGAATTCAGATACAATTGCCACTAGAATACTTTCTTCCTCACATTCCTCACAATATCCATGAACCGTGTCTATTTTATGAAATATTTTAAATGATTTAGACAATGTACCTCCTAGCAATTGAAGCTTAAAACAATTCTCTCTTCAGATTTATTCTTTTCATAATTAGACCCATGCATTAACCACCCTGGAAATAAAACTAAAGTACCTGGAAGTGGCTTTACAGTAAAGTATTGTGAGTAAGACCACTCATTGCTTTGAGCTTTAAATGTATTTCTAACAAATGGGTTAGGATTTTCAAATACTAAATCTGTGCTATGTTCGTCACTCTTTAACCAAATAGCCCCGGATATTTGAACAGGGTGATGGTTATGCATTTTTAAAATACTATCTTTTTTCTGAACATTTATCCAAGAACTAGTTATTTTTTGAGACTCCATTAAACAATCAGCACAATACTTTAGTATCTCGTTATTTATTTTTTTCTCAAGATCTGTATTTTCGAGTGGGTTGTCATAGGAAAGATGTGAAGAACTATGTTCACCAACAAACTCACCATGACTTGTTTGTTTTGTTTTGGATAACAAACTTAAAGCTTGTTTTAATTCTTCCTCAGATAAAAAATCATTTACGATTTTAATTTTGGTACAGAATATGTTTAGATTCATTCTTTCTTTAAACTAAATCTTGTGCCTTTCCTATTACAGGTTTGTATTTTGTTTTACCTTCTGATTTAAATGCATGTAAGAATTGTGCACGCCCACCTTCAGATACCCAGCTACAATGTATCCATCCGCTGTTAGGTTCACCCGGAGTGTAGAACTCGAGAATGAGCTGATCTGGCTCGAGGTTTTTATAAATCCAATCCGCTAATTCTGCATTGTCAACACCAGGGCATTCGAAGTCTGCGGCCTCGGCTTTCGCATGCTGGCTGTTAATCGAACTACCTATCTTTAGGCACAGCTGCTCGCTGCGGAAACCGCTAGTCACCTTGACCCTGCCGAAGTGATCACGTACCGGCTGTAAAATATTTTCACAAAGTGCTTTTAGTTTTTCTATCTGACCTGAGTTAGGATTGTTATTAATATCCAACCTAATAGCAGTGTCTGATTTAATTAACTCTTGTAAACTAAAATTCCGGCTTAAATTCATGTTTAATTTTTTTTCTGTTATACACTTTTTTACTATCTTTTCTACGTTGATAAAACCTTGCGTCTCTTAGCTTTTGTGCAAACTTATTGAGGTAAGATAAGTTTCTTAATACTTTTTGATCCATCAATATTATCCTCTAATTCTGCTTCACTTTTTATACATTGGTATTTAATATTTGTTTTGCCAAGAAGTTTTAAATCACGTTTAGCAATACGACCTCGTTCCATACATTTTCCAAATGAAGGCTGTATACGTGCTTCCTTAATT
>Ga0209232_1002054_pt1 | contig 10292 bp, 14 predicted proteins | sample ETNvirenome_2_60_FD_184066 | JGI IMG/M metagenome (GOLD analysis project Ga0209232, IMG submission 184066) | Marine viral communities from the Pacific Ocean - ETNP_2_60 (SPAdes) (version 2) | ecosystem: Environmental > Aquatic > Marine > Oceanic | place: Pacific Ocean | collected 2013-06-22
CGGCTCGGATTCCTCCGGCATCTAGGGCTACTCTATTTATTTTTAAAAGCTCTGTGACTTCTATTGATTCTTCAAGCTGATCGTTGACATACTTCTTATATGTCGCAATCATTCCATCAGTGGATATATCAGAGTCATTCCACATTGTTGGAGTATCAGACAAGTGTGAATAGTGATTGATATCTGGAAACTGTCCTTCTATAACTATTTCCTTTCTAATTCCGGGGGGATATTCGAAAATATATGTCTTGGTTCTGAAGTGTCGGTTCCCTTCATGGATTGTATAAAACTCAACCACATAAGTTCCGGGAAGAACATTATCTTCACCATCGGTTGGGAAATCCTTATTACCAACATATGGTGAGGGTGCTATTATTTTTCTACTTATTACAGCTGTTGTTGATCTATTTTTTTGCATAATTTATTCCACTTGTATAATTAGTCGTCATCACAAACCCAGAGCGATGCATCTAAGGCAGCAGGATCAGTTGTCGTTTCATCTGCGGCTGTTGGGTATCCGTAAGTTATCTCTTCAAAGTCTCCATCTAACTCATCACCACATTCAGGCAAATCCCCCTCGTCGGGACAAACAATATGAACTTTTAGATACACTGTCACCGATAACACTGATGGATCAGTAAAAGATCTTTCAACAGTGATTGGGACGAATTGATCTTCATTTTGCTTGGTCAAATCCACATCGCTTTGCACTGGTGCGACAATATTGGATGTGAAATCTACCTCCACGGGAGGATCAGCAGTGTAGTTGACATAGTGAGCTGTTAGGTTTTCCATTATGGGATCAAAATCGCTTGAATCGATAGAGCCCGGACAATCAATAAAATAAAGCGTATCAGGTATCACTGATCCACCAGCATCAGCACTATACTCCATAACCTCTCCGCTATCACTGGTATATTCCATCCACAAGTTATTGTCACCAGAAGCACCTTCCGCTGCATCAGGCCAGTCACCTCCGAACATCTTGATGAATGGATCGAAGATATCAGGAGTTCCATCGCCATCTAAATCTGCCCCTGCTGGTCCAAAGTAGCTCCCAGTTGGTATAGTGCCAATTCTTTCTAACGGAATATTGGTCATTGAGACAAATAGTTTTATTGTTGTTGTTCCGGTAGAAGATTTAGCAAATATAGAGCCTGCTTTTACTCTCATTGTGACTTTTTTTCCAGCTGGAAGCTCAAAGACATTACCAGAACCAGAGGTATAGTAAAACTTAAGCGTCTGTGCTCCAGCGTTCCATACTGTGACTTCTTGGGAAATAAAGTTAAAAGTAAACTCTTGCTCTGTTGTATTAAGAGTTGTTTCATTCAAATAAGGCCATCCAGAAACTTGGAAAGAACCGGCATGCTGTAATCCAACTGTAACTTTCATATAAAAGCTCTCCTACTCAATAAGTAGTTTAATTACGACGTTTTCTTTGTTGTTTTTTCCAACGTCGGATTGCTCTCTCTTTAGCTCTACGCTTCTTTTCCGATGGTTTAACAAAGTGACGTCGATCTCTTATTTCATCAATAATTCCAAGTTTTTTGCATTTCTTTATAAAACGCTTTACGACTTTATGAATATCGTCTTTCTTTTTTACCTTGTAGTTGTAGTTGGTTGCCATTTTATTTTCCTTTCAATTTAGACCAGATTGCTGAGGACTTGTTCATTACAGAAGATATGTCAACACCGGGATCATTTGGATCAACACCCTCAAGTGCTCTATATCCAGATGTTTGTGTTTTGGGAGCGACAGCTGGTGTCGTTCCTTCAAACAAGTTTATACCGTTATAGGCATCTCCTCCAATCGCATCCATCATTTTTTTTCTTTGCTCATTGAGTCGATCCCTAGCTTGCTCTTTTGTTTCATATTGAGGCTTTGGTTTTGTTGGTATAATTTGTTTTTGTTCAACAATTGGGTGCCCAACACCTTGTATAACCTCACTTATAATAGACGAAAGAGTGCCGTCTTCAAAGATTACCTCTTTTATGCACTCCTTTATCAATGGTTTTAACATTTTCTTTAATTCTGCTTTTTTCATTAGTCCCTCAAAATCTTATTAAATAGGTCGTTGATTTGGTTTTCTTTTGCTTCAGCCATTTTAAACTTAACAGCACCTTTGTTCAAACCAGAACCAGTGGCTTTAGGATAAACATAAGCATCAGGAGTTGACGGCTCTGCTACAATATCAAAACAAATCAATTGAAAATCATCTTCTACAGTTATGGCTCCGTCATAAGATTCTCTGACTGATCCCAAACCACGAGATGATATGCCAAGTTTTACACCAGCATTTACTAGATCTTTTAGAATTCTGCCTGATGGGGTATCAAGAACTTTGATCTTACCCATTACGTCTTTACCTTCCCACCAACACTCTGTAATCATGTGTGATACGTTTTTTAGGTTTATAACAGAATCATCGGGGTGATCTAGTTCCCCTGTTGCTCTTCCATCGGCAACGACTTTTTTATAATTCTCTATTTCTTTCTCAAGAACTTTCATCGGATATACTCTTCCGTTTCCATTTCTTTTATCAGCAGTTTGAATACGACCAACCAAATAGACAGCACCTTCTTGCATCACTTCTTTCTTTTGTGATTCACTAAGGCGGTCTAAACACCTGCCATCGGCACATAATTCAAAAAACTCTGTTAATAATTCTTTAGCCATTTATTATTCCTTTATTTCAACTCTATCTAAAAGTGATGGATCCATTTGTTTTATATGATTATAGATCTTCTCACTAACTCTCACATTAGCTTTTGGGTCTCTCTTTAGAATACCAATTGCCATTTTTGCTTCTATCTCATCCATTGGAGTTAGATTTTTATGAACCTCACCAGAAGATTGACGTACCTTACTTTTATTTTGGCGAGCTCTGCGTTGAGCAAAATCTTCACCAGTACCATATTTTTTAATATAGCCTTCAAGAACTTCATCTATCTCTTCTTCAATGATGTTGATAAGCTGTTCGTTTGAAATTTCCATTTTTTTATCTCCATTGTAAACGGGCACCACCCGTCTGAGTCAACTGCCTGAACAGCAGCGTCTTACAGGTTGTAGCATCCATTTTTTCATAATACGCTCCTTTTGTTGCAATTACACTCTCTCTGCTTTGTTGGTATCTTTAATCCAAAGTCATCTACCAACATTGAAATCAAATAAGATGTACCAGCAGAAATCCAACCACAAATAAAAAAATTAGCGATTGTATAGTCAAATGTAAATAGTTCTGTCTGATTGTTTATACAAAACAAAAAAACCCCGACCCAGAAGCCCATACAAAGAGGACAATAAAACAATTGTGTCCATAGTTTGTTGGGGTCGTTATTTGGTCGGAGAAAATCAAATATCTTGCCGTATACAAGAATAAAAGTTAAGCCATAAGCGGCTAAAACGAAATTAAGCATTAAGTCTCCTAATAAGTATATCTTCCGTACATATAGGGATCAAACATTCCAAAACTCCTGATTGATCCTTTCTCTGGTTCATGTGGTATTTCTCCAAGTTCTGTTGACATATCTTGATCTGGTTCCAACAGCTCATCTTGTATCATATCATCATGCCCTTTTATCATCTTACCAGCTGGTGCTTCAGACATCATCCATTCTGATAGTTGATATATTGTTGATTTTATCACATCTCTTTCGTCTGTTTGATGTATTGTTCCCTCGAGTGATCCGTATACGTTTCCACCTTGGATTGAATCATACTCTATGATTCCATTTTTTCTCATCCACTCCATCAAGCGAGATTCTGCACCGTAAACAACTTCTGACATTATTTCTTTTGGAAATGCAACTATTTTCTTTTTCTCTACCATAAGAACGATATCAATATCTTTGTGATCAAACACTAGAATATCTCCATTGAGTGCCTTTCTCATGTTAAGTTCAAATTGCAATTTTTTCATGTTTGGGTTTACAATGTTCACCTTTACTTGCGGTTTGATGTCAACAGTTATTTCTCTAGGAACTATTGGCTCTGGTACAACAGGTGCAGCATTTTGTTGGATATCAACTGTTATATCTTCCTGAATTAGATCAGAAATTATATCTTGTGGTTGTTTGTAGTTACTCATTTTTTTTGATCTCCGCTATTAGGTCTTGAATATAGAATATATCTTTAACTACTTCCTCAGTCAAGGGCTTTGTTTTAAAGCTTTCAATCTTTTCTCTAACAAGAGATATCTTATCAGACCATTTGCCCTCGGACAGATTTTGACACTCTTCCTTTAGTCTTCCAAGTTCTTCGTTCATAAAACTTTTGAGCCCCAAACCATTATCTGAGAAAGAAGTTATATAGTTAGTCAAAAGGTCTCTTTGTTCTTGCAAAAGAGAATGTCTATACGTCTGATTGAACTTGTTTACAAAGGTGTTGTAAGTTAAACTATCAACCGATTTCATTGTTTGCTCTTCAATCGCTTCAGATTGCGAAATAACAAGGGTCTTGATCCTTTCCTCTATCAACAGTCGTGTCTTTGGCTTAAGCCCATCAGAATTGAAATACTGCCCTATTGTTGCAATATCTTTATAATTGGGTATAAAGCTTCCAAAGGCCTCTGGTAATATATTATTGAATTCTTTTATCAGATTGGTCTGTTCGTTGAAAACAGCCTTGCGATCAAGATTTTTCCAATCCTTTTTTACTTCCTCAATAAAACGATCTCCAAGGGACTCTTTAAGTCCTTTAGTTTCCATCAATTCTTTATACATTTGTAAGTCTTCTGATAACACAGTTCCTTTTGAAAAATATTGTTTTAGAATTCTCACAACCTGCTCTTTTAGTTCTAGATCTTTTCGTACAACTGCCTTGGTCATTTCTTTTATAAGACACTCGTAAAGAAAAGCGGTATTTCTTTTCTTATTATGTTTCATCTTCGGTCTCCTTGTTGTTCAATGATTCAATTAGTTTCTCGACTTCTCGAGATACATTTTCTAATTTTCTTTCTTCTTCTAAATAACCACCTTTTGCTTGAGAAAGACTAAATTCGTTTCCAACATATCCTGAGTAAACGTTGCGAGGTGTTGATCTGGCATTTTCAATACCAGTTGCTCCAAGCATTGCTTTCTTGGTCTTTCCTTTGTCATATGATGATTTGTGTCTCTTATATGGACCTCTTTTGCGAGATACATCCACATATTTCGGTGAATCGTCTCTTTTAGCGGAAGGCTCGGCGAGCAAATCAGTATCACCCCCTTCGTCGCCACCGGTTGTGTCGGTTGGCGTGTCGCCGTCGCCTAAATCTAAATCTTCTCCGCCAAAGTCCTCATCATCGCCAAAATCTGTTGGTGCACCGCCTTCAACAGGAGGGACTTCCCCTCCAGCAGCAGCAGCTTCTAATTTAGCACCAAGCTTTCTATCATAGAACATCTCTCTTTGGTTACGAAGGAATTCACCTTCGGATAATCCAAACACATGTTCAGCTATCCATCGTTTAGAGAAGTAACCTTCAGTTGCGTTTTGTGCAACGGAAAATTTCTTATCCCAATGTTCTAGCTCTTGAAGTTCAGCAATTTTTGAGGGGTTATTTAATTGTATTGTAAAGGCCAATAGATCATCATTTCTATAGCCAATGGTATATAAGTGTATAATTCCTATTTTCTCTAACTCTGATATCGCTACTCGCTGAAGTCTTTGAATAGTTCTGGCGAAACGAATATCTTTTTGTGCAAGGGTTGTTTTGTCCTCGGAAGCACCTTCTCCCATTGTTAAGTAAGATTGAGGTATTTTAAGAGCTGCAAACAACTTGTCTCTAAGATATTTTACATCATCAATGCCGCCGTTATATTGTGCTCCGGGCAAACTTGTAATATCTGTTGAAGACTGTCCTCCACGAATTGGGATATAATAATCTTCCTCAATTGATAGAGGGTTGTAGCGAAGATCAACACGACCTGTTTGAGGATCAACAACTGAGTGTCTTTTCAATTGAGTCATAACCTTCTGCATATATTGTTCGACATCTTGTGGAGGTATTCCCCCGACATCAATTTTGAATAATCTTCTTTCGGGAGCCCTAACAATACGATAAGCCATCATTGCATCTTCCAAAAGTATCAACTGTCTGTGTATTCTTCTAGCAGGCTCAAGGACTGATGTTCCGTAAGGAGCATGTTTGTCGTTACCAAGAACTCTAAAGTGAGCGACTTGCCAGTTTTCTAAAGTCAGACCAGCTGTGTTCCATTGGTATTGTACATAATTTGGATTTGAATGATCTTCACCTTCTAATCTTTCTATTTCTCTTGTAGGTAGACCAATTACAGAACGAATACCTAAGTCCTCATCGATATCAAGATACAAAAAGAAATCTCCATATTTGCACATAGTTCTAGCCCAACCAAACAGGTTGTGTTCAATATTCAATACATTGTGGTATAGGTTTTGCAAAATATGCTTTATTTCTTCATTAGCACACTTTATATTTAGCATAGGGCGTAAAGCAGTGTGTGTAGTCATCTCATCAGCATAAATGTCTAATGATGAAGCGATCTCTGGCATGTATTCCATTTCATCAAAGTCAACATAACGCTCTGATCTGTTTCTGTTTGAAATCATGTTCAAAGATAAGGTGTTTATTGGGTTGTATTCCCACTTTTTGAATTGTGCACCAGAAGCAGAATTAAACCTTGACGCATAGTTGTCTAGTTGTCGCCTTCTTAGGTCACGACCTGTCTGGGTTCTTCTCTGGGTGATTGGACCAGAAAACAGTTTAGTTAGTGCCTTGAATAAATCCGACTGGGGATTATAGGGTGACTTTTTATATTTGGGCATTGTGGTTCCTTTTTTTCTCTATAATTAGTTCTAATAAGACCTAAAAGCCGTTTCTAGCTTCTATCCTCGGAAAATCCAAGCAAAATCCTTATAAGTCTTTTCAAATTCTTCTTTTGCTTCCTGTGTCTTTGTGCCAGTATATCCTTTCATACCTTTTATAGCCGTGTTCATTGTAGTCGTTGTGCTTTTGATTCCAGAGATCATTGCCTCTTGATACATTCTGTCTTTCTCCGATACTTCAAGAGCTGTATCTCTGACCCAACAGGCAATTGCAAGAGCCATTATCAAATCATCATGATAAGACCTCATCGCTTGAGGTTTGCCATTGTTCCATATAAATGTCTTTACCTCGTGAAACAATCTAGAAGACTTAGGTTTGACTAGTTTATTTCTTACATATTCCTCGAGCTTTGCAACAATCAACGGGCGAGTTTTCGATGAAGTTGTAAATCCTATGACAGCTCTATCGTCATATTCTCCTTGCAGAGAATCAACGTATTCGTGTGTTGACTTTATTGAGTAATATAGATTTGGATAACCAAGGTCTCTTACTTTTTCACAGGCTGCGATACCAATACCAACATTTTCAATGACCACAAGACAGTTTCCGTATTCTTTTCCTGTGTCGTTTATGATTTGTGCAAAGTGATCCATTGTCGGTTTGCCTTGATATTCAGCTACAACCTCCATTTTGTCTGTTCTCAAGACATGAAACACAGACGAATCTGCTCCGTCCCCTCTGGCAACATCAGCAACCATAAGATAGGGAACGCCTTCTTGGTACCTTTCCCACATCCAAAGATTGCGATCCCATCCTGTTTTGTATTCAGGCTCTGTTGCTTCTTCTAAAAGCCAAGCAATATCATCAGGATGGATAACAGTTTCACCAGATGTGTTGAAGTTACACTCAAGTTCTTGAGCTATTTGTCTTCGAGACATGTTTTTAGTCTCTTTCTTGAACCACGTCATATCTCTTTCTGGGTGAACATCCCAAGGCAAAGAAACAGGGTGGAATTCATTATCGCCACTCTCTGCATCAATGTAGGTTCTGTGAAACCAATTACCAACACCCATAGGTGTTGATAGTGCAATACAGCGACCCCCTGTTGATAGAGTGGGATAGAGACCTGCCCAAAGTTCTTCAAGGTTATCAACATGTGCAGCCTCATCAATAATCAGTAAAGATAGTGCTTCCGAACGACCAGCATCTGCTGAGGTTCCAACTGCTTTGATTGTAGATCCATTGGAAAGTTCAAACGATGTTCTATTGTCGATTGTAATGTCAGCAACCTTCATCCACTGTGGGAGGTTCTTCATTACCATCTTTACTTTCTTTACTAAGTTAGCTGCTGTTCCGAACTTGGTTGCCATGACCAAGATGTTCTTTTCTTTGTGAAACAACATAAACCAAACAGCATAAGCAGCAGAGATTGTAGAAATACCAAGCTGCCTTGCTTTCAGTATCACTGTGAAACGATAGTCATTGAAGTCATTTACAAGATCATCTTGATAAGGATAAGTGTTAAAAGGGATCAAACCCTTGAGAGGGTGAGAGATCCGACAATAATTATTTATAAAATAAATGGGATCTTTTCCACTCTTGAGGATTTCTTTTATTATCTCTTGCTTAGAAAGCTTTAGGGTCATCCTTCCCTCTTCTATTTATCGTTCTTTTTGCGTGTGTCGTTACTCGGTCTCTTATCAGAAAATTGACTTAAAAATTTTCTTGTAACATCTCTAGTAGCATCTACAGACGGCTCAAGTATTGGCATTGATTCTATTGAACCAATTTTATAGTGTTGTTGTGCTTCAACAAATGATCGAACTCTTGATGTTGATTGAACAAGTATGTTAGACTCTGATTTAGCGGTGAGCTTTATAGAGTTTCCTGTTATTTTTCTGTATTCTTTTTGTAGCCATTTAGAGACTTCGTTTAGGCGTCGGTTTATCTCATCTTCAAAACCACCAGCATATACTTCTTTTAGTTTTATTTCTGAGTGATATGAAAGTATCATGCTATCGCCATAAAAACGAACCTTGAATCCATCCATAACTCTTTTATCCATAATAGGACAACCTTCTTCTCTCATGAGACCAACTCTAGCTTCTTCACCATCAGAAGTAAATCTTTTATCATGAGATCCATCATAAACATTCGCTGCTGCTTGTGCAAGTCCTTGTATAATTTCTAATGTTGTATTACTCATAATTATTCTCCTTGTGGTAATGAGATTGTAGAGCCCATGGATGCGTGGTCTAGTGCTTTTCTAACCATGCTCTCAAGTTCATCTATATTTTTGCCATGTTTTTCACCTAGCTCAACTATGCTTTTTACAAGAAACATAAGTTCTTCAGCAAAATCTTGACCCTCTGGTTTTTCTGTGGGAGTGGCATTTTGAGCAAAAGGGTTTTCTATCTCTGCTTCGGAAATATAGTTTTCATACTCTTCTTTAATAATTTTTGTAAGTCTACTTGCTGTTAATTTCATTTTTGGGTCTCCATCCTTTTAGCCATCTTGATTCTCTCCCTTCGACATATTTGATGTAGCATTTTTCACAACACTCAAATTTAGCCATGTAAACATCATCATTAGATTTGAACGAATAAGTATTACAAACAGGACAAGAACGCTTAGATTCTTTGGTAATTAGTTTCTCTGGAATAAAAACGCCATCAACTTCTACTTGAGAGTTCTCTTTTTCGCTTCTTTGTTTATAGAGATCTTTCAATTGTTTTACGTATTCTTTCTCTTTTTCATCAGTCCAGTGGGATTTTGGATTTTGTATTGTTTCTTCACCATATTTTTCAGAAATTGCTTTTTCAATCTTCACAACGTAGTTCGGATCTTTATTTGTCATTGTACCGCCTTTGCTATAGCTATTGTAACTCCTACCCCACCAATCAAGCCCACAGTAAACCAAAAGCCTCTTTTCGGAGGGGTCTTTAGTTCTTCTAGGCTATCTATCCTCGTTTCTAAAAATTTTATCTTTGCGTTCAAGAATTGTTTTTCAAACTTGATCTCTGACTTTAGCATATCTATCTCTTGCTGCTTCATTGCATTGGTAAGACCAACATGATAATCAATTTGTATTTGACACTTGTCTGTTGCATTTGCTATTTCATCTGCAATAAGCTGTGATGCTTCATCATTGAATAGACGACCAGAAAATGGTGCTGGTTCTCCAACCTCTAAATATGTATACTCTGGTATGTCGGCAAAAGCCAATGAAGATAATAACAATGCTATCATTTCTTAGTTATCCCTATGCTGTCAAACACGTCATCAGGTGTGTTCACTTCTTTCTCTAACTCTTTTAGTTTCTTATCTCTTTCCTCTTCAAGAGCTTTCTTGGTAGCATCTGCTTTCTTTTTTGCTCTTCTGTCTCTCATTTCTTTAAGTTTTTGTTCTCGAACAATAGCCTCGTTGTCTTTCTTATATTGGTCTTTGGCTAAGTTAGCCATCGCAAGGTAGTTTTGATTTGCCTTTTTGCCCAAAAGATAAGAGATAACG
>Ga0209232_1002056_pt1 | contig 10276 bp, 8 predicted proteins | sample ETNvirenome_2_60_FD_184066 | JGI IMG/M metagenome (GOLD analysis project Ga0209232, IMG submission 184066) | Marine viral communities from the Pacific Ocean - ETNP_2_60 (SPAdes) (version 2) | ecosystem: Environmental > Aquatic > Marine > Oceanic | place: Pacific Ocean | collected 2013-06-22
CATCAAGGTAAAGCATTTTGGGGTATTCATTACAACAATGTAGGAAAATATGAATCAGAAGAAACGCCAGGTAAACCAAGAACATTAGATTCGACATCTGCACCAGGTAATTCAATTGAAAAAACATATACACCAAAACAACAGGATGGCTATCCATCTAACGCAGTAATACCAAATAAAGATGCAGAAACTGGTGGTAATGGATTATTAAATATACGAGAAAAATATACACCAGATGAAAATTATATAGATGTAGAAGGTCCGGCCGGTCCAGTATTAAATGAAACTGCAGATGAAGATACTGTAAATAGAATAAAGGTTGATACATTAACTGGATTAGTTGGTGAAGGAAAATCTATTATAGAAGGAACACCAGAAACAGATACTAATTTATTTCCAATAGGTGAAAAATATTTAGAAAGTAATTCGCCTGCACAAAATAAATCTAGAGAAGAAGGAGTTAATGATAATCCAGGAGGTGGAAGATTTGTTGGATCATCATTTGATGCATCAGAAGAAACACAGAAAAGAACAAAATCTTTAGAAGATAAAGATTTATTAGAACATGCTCATAAATACCATGTGTATCAAAATAGAGATGCAGATTATCCAGAAGGATATTATAATATAGCAAATTCAAATGCAGGACCAAGAGGTAAACCTCAAGGAGGTTCTAAACATAATATCTTTACATCTATTGAAGCAGAAGCAGATTTAATTCGTACATTAGTTGATGGTAAAAAACTTACAGAACATATTCATACATTTTTAGGAGAAAAGACTCAAAGCCCTCAAACAAGAGAACCATCAACAGCTTTTATAGATATTATTAATATTGGATACGAACTTAATCAACTAAGAGCTACCGCGGTAGTTGGACAAGACTGGGACACTGAAGATAGAATTAATATGTATCAGTTAATAGATCCTGAATTAGGAGATGCATCTAATACAAATACTCCGCAAATAAGAAAATCTGCAGAACGAGTATTTGAACCAGGATTTCCAGTTAATGCAAAAGGTGAACCAAATCTACTTGCAAATACACCTCAATCAGGATTAAATGCAGTAGAACCAGGAGAAAAAATATTTAATTACTTTACACCAGATTTAAAATTCTTTACTAGTATTACAAAAGAACAATTAGATGATGGACCATCTCATGATTATATTGGATTAAAATTAAAATATGTGCAATTAGAATCAGGCGACGATCAAGGTAATATATTAGCTTATATTTATGGATATAAAGATCCTTCTATAGTACCTACATATAATGATATATCATATGGGTCAAAATTTACACCAACTAATCCAAAAGTAGGTGCAAGTCCAAATTCTGGCCAAGCTGCTATAAGTGGTCAAGTAACAAGGACAATTGACGAAATAGATGCAGAAATACTTAAAAAATTAGATCCAGAACAAAATCCAGATGCAAGGCCAGATGAAGCAGGTAATATAAAACTAGTAGGAGGAAAGCCTAAATCATCTGCAGGTACGCCATTAGTATATAATTATATGAATTATTCTGAACTTAGAGCAGCAGCAAAAAATGGCGGAGTATTGAATCCTAAAAGAATTCAAGAATTTAGAAGAGCTGTTGCTAATGGAATAAAAACAGAAATTGAATCAAGAAATAGAGATCAATTAGGTTATGGTGGAGCTCAACAAGAAGATGCATTACAAAAACTTAAAGTTGGACAGAAACCATCTAAAGAAGATTTAGTCCCATTTTATATTTCAGCTCAAGGAGGTGGTGAAGCAGTTTATTTTAGAGCAGGTATAAATTCAATATCAGATTCATTTAATCCAGAATGGGCGCAAGAAAAAGAAATTGGTAGGGCAGATCCTAAAATATTATTAACAGGATTTGGAAGATCAATATCATTAGATTTAACTTTAGCAGCTGGTGCAGAATCTGAACTTATTCCAATGTGGACTAAAATAAATAAATTAGCAGGCTGGACTGCACCTAATTATGTTGGTAATGGATATACTGGAAATTTTGTAGAATTGACATTGGGAGATATTTATGATGGCATTCCATGCTATATAACTGCATTTGGAGTAGATGTAGATAATGAATCACCATGGGAAATATCAGCCGGAAAAAGAGCTCCTAAATATTGTAATGTATCAATTGAACTTGCATATATAGGAAAGAAAATACCTCAAAACGGAAGTAAATTTTATGGTGTAGCTCCATTTACAGGCAAAGATGTTATGAATGCAGCTAATACAGCTGTTAATCAATTACCTGCAGCATTTGATGCAGTAGAAGATTTATTACCTCCAGGAACGCCGACACAGTTACCAGATGAACCATATAACATGGCAAAAGATATTATGGGCGATATAGGAGATGGTATTGTTTCGGCAGGAGATAGTGTAATAGATTTCTTTTTACCAGGAGATCAGTCAGGAGATAATGCGGCATCAACAAAAATATCAAATTCAGCTAAAAAGTTTGCTGGTGGTGCAAAAAATATATTTGGAAACTTAAACCCATTTGGATAGGAGATATAACATGAATAGATATAGAGACATAACAGAAATGAAATTAGATTTAAAAAGAAATCGAAAAAAATATAAAACGTCTATATTACCAAAAATTACTCCTACAACTGAAGATGTATATATAATTGGAAGAGATGGTGATAGATTAGATATGTTAGCATTTGAGTATTATGAAGATGAATCTTTATGGTGGGTATTAGCTGAAGCAAATAAATTAGGAAAAGGATCTTTTGAAGTACCACCAGGCATGCGTGTACGTATACCAGCACGACAAGAATGGTATGCAATTTTAAGACAACGTGAAATAACAAGATAATTATGGCAGGAGGAGCATTTTATAATTCACCGCAAGGTTTTGTCGTCTCAGAACTTAAAAGACGTAGTGCTCAAGGATACATACAATCAAGAAAATTAAATGGATCATATATAACTATTAATTCTCGTAGAGTAGAAAACGTTGTTCAAAATTATCAAGATTTAGATACTGGTGATGCGATAATTGACGGTTTATCAGATGCAGGAAGGTTTTTATTAGGTGGACCTGGTTCAAATGATCCAGGAAAAACAACTCTTGCAAGTTCATTGTTCGGCCAAGCAAGAGAAAGTGAAGCCATGCAAACTAAACAAAAAGTTGTTGGAAAGGTACAAAAGGCTGCAGGAAAACTTTCAACATTAGCATCTACAGATTTAAATTCAAGATATGCAACATCTACAAGAAGACCAACTCCAGCAATACAAAAATTAGAAGTAGAAATGTCTGGTGATTATGGTTCTTTAAAAAAATGTGTACTACAAATTAAAACATTTGATAAAGCTTCTTTTGAACAAATAGAATCAAAATTCATGGTTCCAGGAACAGAAATAAACATTAAATATGGTCGAGTAGGACAATCTGGTCCAGCAAATAATGCAGAATTTAATGGAGTAGTATATGATTATTCATTTAAATTAAATGATCAATTAGGATATGATTGTGAAATAAAAGGAGTTGCTAAAGGAAGTTTAGTTACAGAAATGAATGCAATGGCCAAAATAGATGATCAAGGTAGAACATTTTGTTCAGATTATGAATGGTTAAATGAATATCAAGACGTTGCAAATATAGCTGACGTATTTGATTATGATGTGCAACAAGTTTTAGGTAAACATAAAAAATTACATAAGTGGGGAGGAAAGTCAGGCAAAGTATCAGGATATTCAAATGCAGCATTAGCAGGATGTGATGCGCCCAATGCAGCGCCTGAGCCAGAAAATGACGGAATGGTAAATGGAAATGTAGCATATTGTACATTAGGATACATTATAAATAAACTAATTAATCAAGATTTATTAAAAGGAAATATTGAAGGCGATGTAAAAACGGATGAAATACAATTTATTTGTAATGATAATGTTACAGTAGGAAAAAGATATGATAAATTATTTTCCGCAAATCCAATGAAAATATTATGGTTAGGTGATAGGACGTACCAACAAACGTATGGAGGTACAGGAGGTATGGGATTAGGAGCTCAAACATTTGGTGCAACAAAAATATGGGGTAAAAAGTTTAAATCAGTTGATAAAGTGATCCGAGGTGGTGACAAAGCATATCTTGCTAATATATTAATATCTCGTGATTGTTTACGAAAACATTTAGGAGCTGGAGGTATGGGAGCAGAAGGAAGTAAAATAGGTGTTATGAAATTCTTAAATGCATTGTTTTCAGATATATATAATCATTCTGGCGGAGCTTGGGATTTAACATTAACATCAATGACACCAGAAGTAGCAAAAGGATATGGTGAACGAGGTGGAGATGAATTTATGTATGTTGTTGATAAAAATTGGGCTCCAGGTAGAGTTGGTAAAAATTCAAAAATACAATTGAATGCTGCTAAGTCATTTACCAATTATGCTCGAAATGTTCAATTGAATGGTAAGGTTCCAAAAGATATGGCTGCTGCAGCATTTGTAGGAGGATCTGGAACCACGTCTGGAAAAAAGAGTGAAACTGTACAAGTAATTAAAGGAGAAAAAGTTACTACAGTACCAAATGCAGCAGGTATAAGAAATGATTTATTAGATTCTATGGAAGTAATACATGATACTGGATACAACTCAGAAACAATTTCAGCAGCAAAATCTAATTTAAAGGCATATGTAGAATCCACCTTTACATCTTCAGAAAAAGCATCATTTAGAAAAGATAAATATCCATTAGAATTATCTGCAACATTAGATGGTATTGCGGGCATTCAATTTGGAAATGCTTGTATAACAGATTTAGCACCTTCAAGATATTATGAATCTTCGCCATCAATTGTGTTTACTGTTACAAAAACAAAACATCTTATAACACCAAATGATTGGATAACTGAAGTAGATACAATTTGTAGAATGGAGCAATAAAATGGCAGAAAGATATTATCCAAAGACGCAACGATTTTATGGTAAGTATACTACTGGCAATGAATATAGTGATGTAGCCGGTCAAGAATATATAGGATCATATCATTACTTTGGAAATAAAGAATTAATAATGTCTCAGGCATATCCTAGAGAAGATTCTATTGTATTAAAGCCATATAAAGAATCTAAATTAAAACAACGAGAAAACTTTGAATATGATTTTTTAACTGCATTAAATTTACAAGAATTCAAAAGTCCAAAATCAATGATACCAAAGCCAGGTCCTAACGACGTAGCTAATGGTTATATGTTAAGATATTTTTTAAAAGCAAGAAATGATATTTCATCTCCAGTTATAGAAATTGATTTAAAACAATATGAAGATACATTAGATGATGATGGAAATAATATTGATGGATTTAGATATCAAAAAATATCATTACGATGGAAAATAGGCGGTCCTAGATATGATCAATATCATGATAATGAAAAGACTCAAATTAAAGCTTATGGAATTGAAGATACCAACAGAAGGACAGTATTTGCAAAAAATCAAGAAATGCCAGGCTTATCAGAAGCATTAGGAGATTTAACTCAACATTCTCGATTGAGTAGTATAAAAAGACAACGAGGAGCTGGTAGACAAAAAGATAATTTATATACAGATGGTGGAGATTTTGTATTAATAGATGGTACGCCATACATAGGTTATTATCATATTCATCCACATAAAGGTGCAATGGTAGGAAAGCGTCATAGCGAAAAAATAAAACATTCAAGATTATTAACTCATGGCCAACATTCTCAAATGTTAGCTTCAGGAACTCTTATTGATAAATCAGCTGATTCATATTAATCTAAAATAATTTGGTTATTTGAAAAAAATTCATTATAATTAATTAATGAAAATTGTAGAAGACAAAAAAAGGTTACAAGAGCTACATCAAGTGTTACAAACATCAGACAGTTTTTGGGCACCAGTATTTTCTGATTTATATAAACATTATGTTAACAATACAATAAGTTTTATTTATATTTACATAATGGATACAGATAAAGAATACATAGTTCCATACCGTCATAAGGATTGTATATGCCTAGAATCCGAACATTTAAACAGGCTTACAAGTAAGGCTGATATATATGTTTTGGGTAAGAAACGCTTTGTAAATTTTTATCATCATAAGACTTATGATGCAGACCTAGTTTCATATTTTCAAAACAATAAAATGTTACAATTAGAAGATTGTGATACTACAGCACATGATTGGTACAACAAATGGTATTATAATGAAACTAATGTAAATGATTATGTTCCTATTGTAAAACATTTTGAAAGATGTTCTGGCATGAAAGATAAATTTTTAGAAGTATATAAAACATTTAAACGGTCAGATGCATTTGATTATTACAATGAATTGTTTATAGATAATTTATATGCCATAGAAAGAAATGGGTTGAAAGTTAATTATGATAAATTTGTAGAAAAATTTCAAACAAATAATTTAGTAGGTAAAACAGCATATACAGAATATAATATTTATACAACCACCGGTCGTCCGTCTAATAAACATGGCGGTGTTAATTATGCTGCTATAAATAAAGAAGATGGATCACGACAATCATTTATATCAAGACATGAATATGGTATGTTATTAGAATTGGATTATGATTCTTATCATTTAAGATTAATTGGAGATATTATAGATTATGATTTTGGTCAAGAAAATGTTCATACATATTTAGGTAAACAGTATTTTGGAAAAGATAAATTATCAGAAGAAGAATATGAACAAAGTAAACAAATATCATTTAGATTATTATATGGCGGCGTTGATAAAGATTTTGCAAAAATTACATTTTTTGGTAAAGTAAGAGAATTTACATATAAATTATGGAAACAATATCAATCTAATGGATACATGGAAACGGCAGTATTAAAACGAAAATTATTTCAAAGTGCTATGTCTGATATGAATCCAAGTAAATTATTTAATTACTATTTACAAAGTATGGAAACTGAATATAATATGGCTGTAATGAATGAAGTGAATGCATTGTTAGGTCCATACGATACTAAATTAATTTTATATACATATGATTCATTATTATTTGATTTTAATATTAAAGATGGAAGAGATTTAATTATTAAATTAAAAGATACTATGACAAATAATAAATTTCCAGTTAAAATTAAAGCAGGCAAAACTATGCATGATATGCAGAATATGACTGATAAAGTTGGTTAGTACATATTTATTATAAATGCAAAAGAACATTAATAACATATTAACAGAGTGGTTTTACAGACTACCAAAAGGTTATGCAATACAACCGTATAATCAAAAAGAACTACATGTTCTAGAACAAATACTTGTAGAATATAATATAGACCCTAAACCTATCATAGAAACTTTAGATCAATTAGATCAAGCATTTTTAGATGCAAAACCAATAGAAGAAGCACCAGAAGATTATATTCCAGATACATCAATTGAAACATCACCAGCTGTTGCAACAACGAATTTACATGAAACATTTTATGCGTTAGCACTAGCTTATATAATTAAATTTAATGCATCAAGTTTAACTCCTAACTCTTATCAAGAGTTTATTAAGATAGCAGAATCTACAGGTGATTTATTAAAAAATTCAGAAGCTACAATACAAAATGCAGTTAATCATATTGCAACTGTAAAACATACATCTGCAAAAAATGCAAAAAAGCAAGGCCAACAGAAAGGAGATACAATTTATCTTAAGGATGGAAAGACGACTGCAATATTCAAAAAACAATGGCAAGATGCATTTTCATCTGCATATGCAACAAAAGTAGCTATTGATAGATTATATGAACCTGAAAATTATTTACAATCATATAGAGTAGAATCAGGAGTTGAATTAGGAGTAGCAGATGATGTTGTAACTATAAAATTACAAGATAATACTGAAGATGATATATGGGTATCATTAAAGTATGGAACAGGTCAATTTGGAAGTTTATCAGTTGGAAAATTATTAGAAAAAATGTATGGATTTAGTTTGGCGTTAGAAGATTCAAATTATGATGGTATATTAAATTATGCATACAATAACATACCTAACGGTAAAAGTGCAATTGACAATGCATTACAATCATATGTTTCTGGAATAAATACATGGATAGATAAAACAACAAATTCTGAACAAGGATTACCAGAAGAAGTGACAGAAATTCTAAATAATCCAAGATGGGAAAGACAAGCTAACAATATTGAATGGGACCCGACCTGGAATAACTTAGGTAGGAAGTCTGGTGCTGCATACTTGTACAGAAAAGTATATGCAGAAATGAATAAAGCTAATGGAGGCGGCCAATATAAAGATGATATAGTCGCAACTCGAGCAAAATTATTACATCCTTTATTAAATTCAGTATTCGAAGAACTTGAATCAAAAGGACGACGAGAAGATTTAACTGATTTTATATCTTACATTTTAAGAGCTGATCCAAAAAATGAAGATAAAAGTTATTTATATGTAGCTGAAGGAGGCACAAAAATAGTATCATTACCATCAACAGATACAATTAGAAGTAAAATTGCAACAGGATTTGAGGTTGACTTAGGTCCAATGAAAATGGGCGCAAAAGGAAAAGCACTTGGAGATTATGCACGTGATTTATTCTTAATAGGAGATGGAAAATTATTATGTACTATTCCAATATTTTTAAGATTTACTGATGGACAATGGACATCTGATTATGGACAAAAAGGTAAAGCTCCTACATTTACAAATGATTTTGAAACATTTTTTGGAGCAGCTGTAAAAGGAAAGTCTCCAACAGAACTATAATGGTTTCAGCGTAAAAGTTGATATTTATAATAGAAATAAAACAGGAAGAAGATTTTGGCAAGAACAAACTTATTATGTACATTTGCGCATAGAAAAGATTTAAATCTCATAGTTGACTATGTTAAAAAAAGTTACACTATAGTAGAGAAAAAAATCTTTGTGTTTAATGATGCAGACCGACCAAATGATGTTTATGTTACATATAACGTCGACCCATCAGAAGATTATAAAAAAACACCAAATACAATCCTGATACATAGAAAAAAAGATACAAATACATTGTATACAGTAAATGCATTGAATGAAATTATTAAAACAGTTAACAATGGAGTTTTAGATAAAACATTTATAATTACATGGGAAAATTATAAAAACAGTTTACTATTAACAAATCAAGATGGATACCGTAGAATAGTATTAGAACTTTATAAAAGATTTGATGTGTAACATATTTATTAATGATATGGGATACAGTGAATATTATAAAAAAGAGGAAACAAAAATGAACTTAGGCAAAAAATACAAGCAATTGTTTGAAGGTAAGACAAGAAGCAATGATGGCATTTTAATAAAAGAAAATGTAAACCCAAAAGTTCAAGCTGTATATAATTCAATTTACAATTACAGTGATGAAGATTCATTAGAAATGTTAAATCAGTATATTGACGATGCAGGTTTAGAAAAAGAATATGATAAATATTTAGATGGTACAAGGCTTTCAAGTACTGAAGAAAAGGCTTTAATAACTACAATGCAAGATGCGCTTGGAGAATTTGAATAGGAGACAAAAATGAATCTAGCAAAAAAATATAAACAATTGTTTGAAGGTAAGACAAGAAGCAATGATTTTATATTATTAAACGAATCTGTAGATAAATATTTTTCAATAATAAACGGAGATAAGTTAATCAACAGCAAAGGGTTGAGTAATGTGGAAAAAACAGGTCCTAAAGAGCTCAAAATGACGTTTAAGTCTAAAGTTAACAAAAATTGGGACTCGTTAGATATCATCAATCATCTATATGGAGATGATGATCAAAAGGGAGGATTAATAGATAAAAAAGACTTTAGTGACGTAGAGGAAGTAGGAGATAATGTCATTATGGTTCGTTTCAGAAAATCATCATCAACTTCTCAACCAAGTACAGGTGTAGAAGTAACAGGTCATGACCAAATTGAAGATGACACAATAGAATTTAAAGGCTTTTTTAATGATATGTCATGGACAGCTTCAAAAGAATATATGCGAGATGGTGCAGTATTTACTTCTGTTTATGATGAGAACGATAAGAACATGGAAGATTATGATGATGATCAAGTAGCATATGATAGTGTTATAGATGCAATTAACCAATATATGGAAAAGGAAGGAATAGAAGATCTTTTTCTTGATGAGGAATAATATATAGGAATAGATTAGGATATTTGAAAAATATTCATTATATTTATATTAAATAAAAAGGATTAGAGTTTAGCCATAATTAAACTCAAAATTAAAAAATAAAAAATAAAAACTTTTTTGCAACTTTTTTCG
>Ga0209232_1002057_pt1 | contig 10274 bp, 21 predicted proteins | sample ETNvirenome_2_60_FD_184066 | JGI IMG/M metagenome (GOLD analysis project Ga0209232, IMG submission 184066) | Marine viral communities from the Pacific Ocean - ETNP_2_60 (SPAdes) (version 2) | ecosystem: Environmental > Aquatic > Marine > Oceanic | place: Pacific Ocean | collected 2013-06-22
ATCTTTGATGTTCTTCCAAAGAAGATAACAGAATTATTGGATGCTTATTTGAGAGAACAATATGGATATGAGATAATGGATAGGAGAGAATGATTATGGTAGGATTAAATAAAATGGAAAGTAAAAAATATGGCAGTTGTGATTTTTGTCAAGGTGGCAGTGCAAGCACTACTTGTGATAGAACTAAAAAGCAAATATGTCCTTCTTGTGTTACTATCAAAGTAGTAAGTGCAGGAGTAATAGAAGTTAGAGGTGCTAAGAAATGAATCAAATCATTAAACCTAGAAGAAGACTAGGTACAGGACACTATGACAAAAAACTTGTAGAGAGAATGATGGAATTATCTGAAGCGGATAATTATGAAGAGGCTTCAGAAGAATGGATGGCTACTGGTAATGTCTATTGGGGTGGAATGTCCCTACCCGAATGGTGGGATACTCCTAAGAAATGTCTTTGTGGACATGACATAGTATATCATTTCGAAGTTCAGAATACTAAAAACGGTAATATGATTATGGTTGGTTCAGACCATATTAACACCTATCAAATTCTTAGACATATTGTAGAAGAAAAAAGAAAGCGTGGTGAAACTGTTCACGAAGATGACATCACTGATGAAATGATTGATGAGTGGTTAAAGGAGAGAGTTGCTTCTATGAAGCAAACTGCTTGGTGGAGTACATACGGAACAAGGTTCGAAAATATGTTTAATGATATTAAAGAATACGATGTTAGATTAAATGTAAGAGTTAGAAAATGGAAATATAATTCCCAGTATGGTACCAATTTACCTATTACGCAAATTCGTAAAGTTAGTAAAGGGGAGTACGGGGAAGAAGACTACCAAATGGCTTCTATTGTATGGAGATGGAATCATCCCGATAACAAAAGAGCCCAAATAAATACTAGAGGCTATCCTAATGATAAATTATGGTTTGACCTTCAACTGTTCCACGATAGAATAGAAGAACATAAATCTAAGTGCGAGCAAGAAGATACTAAGTTAGAAAAATTAGAAAGTATAGAAGAGAAAAGGAAACACCTACAGCGTTCCCAACGGACTTTGTTAAGAGAAGAAAAGGAAAGGCTAGAAAATTCTCTTATTAGAGATAGGTGTGACTATTTCGGAATAGGCGATATTACTAAAATAGAAATAGAGAATTTGAATTCCTATGAAACTAAATTTGTACAGGATTTAAGGACTCGATTAAAGGGTAACAATAGTTACCCTCCATCTGCTAGACAAATGGCAGTTATCACAAATATACTAAATGGTGGGCGAGAGGAAGAACCCTCCACTTATAGACAACAAAGATACCTAATACGTTTAGGTTATCAAGAAGATGTAGAATCCCTAACTAAGTCTGAAGCAAGTAAGGCAATAGAAGAATTGTTAAAGTCGGGGGCAGAACCCGAATATTGACGCAAGGCTTTATTAGGAGATGAAAAAGTAAAGAAAATAGGAGAAATGAATATGATAAATCTGACAATATTGAATGAAACAGGACACACTTCGCTAACTCTAATGGCGAGTGAAGTGATTGAACAAATCAACACCCACCCTACTGATTGGGTATTCGTTGATGGAGAAATGGTTTCGAGAGAAAACATCAACTCTATTGATTGGGAAACTGTTGAAGAAGTTGTTTTAACCCCTGCTATCGTAGGTGGTTGAATCAGTAATGATAATAGGGGGAGAAGGGATAAAACTCTTCTCTCCCTTCCTTCTTCGGTGGGACTTATGGCTAAAAAATTGAAACTCTTCAAGGGTTTTGATGAATGTTGTGCTATAGTGGAAACTTTTCTTGAAGACCTAACTGTTCCTAATAGAAGAATAGTCAAGAGGGCTATTCTTAGGGCTAAGTCTATGGAAGAAAAGGAAGGAACATATCATGTGTTCCAAATTTTTAGAAGTTGCCTTTGGGATATTCCCGAAGCAGTTTCTTTAGGATTTTCGTTTTGGTTACAGACGGAAGTCCCCGAAAGAAGAAGGGCAATGGAATATCACGGGATGATATAATGAAAGATAAAGACCCCGAATACGAAGAAAGTAGTTGGTCGTATAAAAAAAGAATTGCGACTAAATGCAGAATATGTGGTAGGCAACTTCTCCTACCGGAAGAAATGAAAAAAGAAGTTCATGCAGAATGCGATAAAAATTTGAATAATAATACATATGTGATGTGAATAAAATGAAATTAAGAGTTAATGGAAAAACGATAGATGTAGGAGTAGAGATAGTAAAAAACAACCATGCCTGTAGGCTTGGCCCGATGTCATACTACCACCATATAGATTTAGAATCTGGAAGGAATGGGGAAGATGCTATTCATAAAGGGATTGTTAATGCCTATAAGCATAGACTAAAACATTCCGGAGACTTCGAAGCCATTCTTAGTTTTGGTAATTTTAGTGTCTTAGTATCAAAGGACACTAAATATTATTTGAATGGTTCACCCTATGGATTAGAATTTTGTTCGAATGTTCTATCTAGACTTACATATTCACATGGGGCAGGAGTAACTAACCTGATGCCACTTTATTTTAAGTACATCAATACTCCCGAAAATATTAGATATGCTATAGAAAATAGAGTGCCTTATCATTTCTATGAAGAGTATAATAGAAACGATGTTAGGTTGAATGTTCAGCAAATATCTAATAGCAAATATGCTTTAGAGATATCTGATTCTGTTTGGGGAGAAATACTTCAAAAGGATTTAAACACCTTTATTAATTCTTATAGATACAATAAGAGAAGAGGGAATTGGCATTCAATGTCTCCCAAAAAACTCTATACTAGATTGATGGGAAGAGAACCTTCTGAAGGAGAACTGAAATTAATGGTCGCTTTCCTTAAACAAAACAGAACTAGAGATATTGTAGAAAGAAGAGCAAAGGAATTGATTTCTGAAATGGTGGCAAAGTTTCCAGATAGGTTATTCTACAAGAAATTCGAAGAAGGTACTTCTTCTAAGTGCCCTTATCTTAGTACGGGGCGTGCCTTTAATCAAGAGCACATCGTTTGGCGTTCACATGATAATGAAATACTATTTGTTAAAGGTCAATTATATGATTGGAAAATCCAAAAGGCTAGAGAAGTTTCGAATGCTTCAGATAGGCAAAGTGTAAGTGTCTTTATTCATAATGTTAAACGTGCAAATAAAATGAAGAACGGGAAAATAGTCGTTGATGAAGAGAATAATCCTGTGAAGGAATTTATTTGTGCTTGGAAAGGCCCTATTTGTATAGATAATATGGTTGCTGGAGGAGGCAATTCTATTGGCGACCAAATGGTTGCTAGAGCATTAACTCTAATGAATGATACTATGGCGGTTAAGTTAGTAGGTACTATTAACACCCATATAATGAAAGAAGATATGTCAAACCATAGATTAAATTTTGATAATTTGGAGGAATTAGTATGGGCTGCGCCGAATGTGGTGGAATTGAATTAGACTTTGATGAAAGATTAGGAGAAAAAATTTGTAGAGATTGCGGCTTTGTTGAAATAACTGAAAGGTTTGAGCAAAGCGTATCTATGTATAATCCCAACGGGGAACTAATTAGAGAAGCAACCTTTAGAAATACTCTAGGTACCACTAACAAAGGAAAATATGTTTCTTCTGAAACAAATATACAAGTGGGTTTAGTTTACTGTAATCTAGTATTATCTAGTATTATGGTAAACCACCCATTAAGAGATAGGGTTGAAGAATGTTATATTTCTTGTTTTAGAGGGCATGTATTCAATAACTTATACAGTTATGAAACTAGAGCCACTGCTTTAGTTTACTATGTTCTTAAAGAAAACAATATTCCTATAAAACTAGCAGATGTTAGAAAGGAATTCGAATGCGATATGAGAAAGGTGAATAAACTCACTAGAAAAATCGCAACACATTTCGGAAACTCTTCTGTTTATGCTAGAGATAATACTGTTAGGGAATTAGATTTATTGAGTAGGGAGATATTGGATACTGCGGAATTTATTTCGCTTTGCCAAGAACTGCACATTATTCTAAATCCTAAACTAGAGGAATTTACAAAGGGCCGCACATATTGTGCCGCAATATGTTTAATCGTAGCCACTGCGAACTTATTAGAAATTAAGCAAAAAGACATTGCTGAAAAGAGTGGATTCAGCACAGTAACCATAAGAAAGCAAGCGAAAGAATTGCTGTCTTTCTTAGGTTTTAGTACATTAAAAGAAATAAAAGGAAAGGTGATAAGATGATAAAAGAAGAATGGAATGAATATTATGTATATTTAGAAGACCTTAGACAAAGCGGAGTAACTAACATGTTTGGTGCTGGCCCATATTTGCAAAAAGCGTATGGTCTAAATCCTAGAGAAGCCCGTGAAGTTCTAGGTAGTTGGATGGATAATTATAATGAACTTTTAGAGAAAGGAATAATTTCGAGGGATTAAGATGAGAAAAATACTAATTATAGGAGCAGGAGGAATTGGTTCATTTCTAATTCCTATCCTAGCAAGAACAAAATTGTATAAGATTACAGTAGCAGACCCCGATATTGTGGAGAAGAAAAATCTACCTTATCAGAATTATGAAGAAGAAGATGTTGGGATAAATAAATCAACAGTCATGGCAGTTAGACATTCTGTATCTAATTTGCCATATGCTATTCTAACTGAAAGACAATTGGAGGGATATGATTTAGTTATCTCTTGTGTAGATAATCTAAGTCTAAGAAGAACCCTTTACAGAACAGATGTTAATTGGTTGGACTTAAGGGCACAGGGTCGCAATGCAGCGTTTATTAGTTCTGATGCAGACCCTAGCCAATATGATACTTTACTAGCAGGGCCGGATGGTTCATTCTCTTGTCAAGGAGATAGTTGGGATGGTTCTAACAAGAATGTTCATTTCATGCAATGTGCTATTGCAGGAATAGCAGCACAATGGATTCAAAGATATATGAATGATGAAGAAGTGAAAAACTTTGGAGTTTACAATATTTGATGTAATGATTAATAAGGTGATAAATATATGACTAATATAGAGAGAGAAGATATGAGCGTCGATTACGATAATTCCTACAAGGTGGGAATAGTTGCACAATGGGAACTTAAGAAGAAAGTTACAGACGAATTTCTAAATGAAATTTGGAAGGCTTCTACAGAAGTATTACCCCATTTAGAAGTACAAGTTGTAATTGATTCTAATGACAAATTGCATATCAGTAGTGGTAGTCCATCTTACGTTGATTTCCAAATTAATCCTGTAGGAATGAAGTTGCCGATTAAATGTTGGATTCATACTCATCCCTTTGGACAGGCCTATTGGAGTGGTATAGATTGGAAAACAATTGATACATGGAGACCGATGATGAAGAAGGCAATTGTTCTTGGTAAGGACCAAAGAGGAATTTGGTATAATACTTTGAAGGGTAGAAATTGGATTTGGGAAAGTGGCGAGATTCAGCAGATGAAAACAAGTTCCAGTATAGAAGTCTGCAATGATTGTTTGTATAACGAAAGGCTTCTAGAGATTCTTTTGGATATGGACTATTTAGATTATGCAGATTTAGAAAAGGCTAATCAATATACAAGACTAGAGTTGAGGGAAACAATATGAAACTACGACATAGAAGAATGGAAAGGCATCTCTTAACCGGTGTCACTATTGGGCAAGAAATAACTTCGGATGAAGCAATTACTATACTAAAGAGTATGAGAGGACAAGTGGATAATGGCAGGCGGTCTAAAAGAAATAGACACATGAGTTTTATTCCCACTATTCAGGGGATGGCATATTTGCTTAGGGTATCCCCTTATTTTGAAAAGTGTGAGGTAGGATTGCATAAGAAAAATCTTTGGAGGAGGATTGCATAATGATTCAATGGCTTTTAAGAAAAACAATTAACGGCATGGGGAGAGTGTATGTTATTCTAGACTCCTTTCTAAAAAATGAAGGCGGTCCAGTTCTAGGAATAGAAATAGATGAAGACTTCGATAATATGAATCGCAAAGAACTTTGCAGATATGTTGAAGCAAAGTTTGGTTGGGAAGATAACGAATTTTGGAATTTACATTCTACTAGTAAGATTAGAGTATGTTGCCAAATCGCAAGAAATAATAAATTTAAGGTGAAGAAGAAATGATTAAGACTATAGGAAAATGGATTGGTTTTTTGCCACTAACGGAAGAAAGCGCAAGTGGAATAAAGAGTGAAAGTTTGGATAAGGGAACGATGTGTTGGGGAAGTAAAGGAGTTACCAACGGTCTAAAGGTTGGAGATAAAATACATTTTGATATTAACAAGGTCGCCTACAAGAGTAGCGAATATTGGATTATTGATGTAGATTATATTTACGGGGTGATTGAATGATTCTATTTGGCGCAGAAGTAAAAGAAAAAATACTACAGGGAATTAATCTTGTAGCAGATACAGTAAGACCAACACTAGGACCACAAGCACACAATGTAATCTTACAAGGCAATCCTCCAATTATTATTAATGACGGAGTTACTATTGCCAAATACATTTCTCATCCCGACCCATATGTTTCTATGGGAATTAAACTAGTTCAGAACATTGCTTCTAAGGCTCAGTCGAATGCAGGGGATGGGACTACCACTGCCTGTTTGGTAGCGGCGGCTCTTTGTAACGGTTTATCCAAATACGAGATAAAAGATATCTATACAGTTAAAACCCATTTGAAACAAATTCAGAATGCAATAATTTCTGCTTTGGAAATACAGACTAAACAAATAGTCGATGGGTCAATATTAGATATTGCTACGATTGCATCTAATAATGATAAGTCAATGGGCCAATTAATTTCTGATGTTATAGATGTCGTTGGCCGTGACGGAATCATTACAGTAAATGAAGGAAATCAGTTAGAAACAACTTTCGAAGTTACAGATGGATTAGAAATAGATGAAGGCTACTTTAGTCATCTCATGGCAAATGACCCGTCCGGCATTTGTGAATTAACGAATCCTCTAATTCTAGCAACTAACAAGCATTTGATTAATTTCGCAGATATTCTTCCCGCATTAGAAATTGCTTCTTCTAAGGGAAGACCAATTCTAATCTTTGCAAAAGCAATACAAGGTTCTGCGCTTAACAATACAGTAATGAATATTGTAGACGGAAGAATACAGGCTTGTATTGTAAAGGCTCCTAATTTTGGAGATGCACAATTAGATGAGTTAGGAGATATTTCCGCATTGATGGGTGGTAAAGTATTCAGTGATGAAAACAATGATGATATTACTAGTGTATCTTTCGAAGATTTCGGTTCTTGTGAAAGGGCTACTATTACTTCCGCCAATACAGTATTGATTGGTGGGAAAGAAAATGTCGAAGATAGAGTTTCTTCTTTGAAATTAAGATACGAAGAAGCGGATTCTAATTATGACAAACTACGACTACAGAAAAGAATGAGTAGGCTTCAAGGAGGAGTAGCAGTAATTACAGTGGGTGCAGGTTCTAGTATAGAAATGAGAGAAACTAAAGAAAGGTTAGATGATGCAATCAACGCAACAAAGGCTGCTTTATCTAGCGGTATTATTGTTGGTGGTGGGCTAGGTCTTGCTAACGCAGTAACTAATCTAAGTGGTTCTATTAATCCTAGACTAGAAGAGATTGTTGCTGATGCTCTTTTCCATCCTATTAGATATTTATCGGGTCTTCCAATAGAACATAATGGGAAACACATTTCTCTAGCAGTAGATAATACCTATGGCTTCAATGCTCTATCTAGAAGGATGGAGGATTTATTGGAGTCCGGAGTTATTGACCCTGCTAAAGTTACTATCAGTAGTTTTACTGTTGCAATGTCCATTGCAATTTTATTCTTGACTACAGATGTAGCAGTATTGTTGGAGGAATAAATATGTTCGATGACAAAAAAATTGCGAGGATGACTATTGTTTATGAAGATGGTTCTATGACCATTCTAACTAAAAACGAAGACGGTTCTATGGCTGTTCAGAGGAGAGAGAAATGAGCGTAGTTTACTGCCCACTTTGCACTAGCAATATTATCCCTACTAATTATCAAATAGCATACGGTATAAGATTAATATCTTCAATATGTGCGAAATGTTCTGAGGGGGAGGAAGAATGAAATTTTATTCGGTAGAAACATTTCACTTGAAACGTGATAGAATGACAAGTCAAACACATTTCCATACAGAAGAAGAAGCAATGGACTTCTACAATGACCTCATTAGAACAGGTTTAGAGAGAGGGGATGGAGTTGATGTAAGAGTGATGAAAGTTACTCTCCATAATGATTCGGCAAAGGAAACTTGTGTTGCACAAATGAAAGATGAAGGTAAATATTTGTGGAGTGATTAAGAATGAATAAGAGAGCAGTAACAGTAACTCTCCCTGCCCCACATGCGGCAGAAGTAAAGTGCCCTATTTGCGAAGGAAATAAATGCCGTGTCTGTAAAATGTCCGGCTTATTAAAAATAAAAGTTGCACCGAAGATACCAATTCAGAGGGCGCACATTATCAAGTATGTTGTAGAAAACATACACGATGTTGCTAGCGAACTTACAAGAATGTATGGATTAACTCCCGAAATACAAACAAAGGAATTACATGAAACTGACAATGCTCAATATGAAGTGGTTCAGATTTCTAGTTTGGGTGGTGCTTGTTGGGTAGTTAATAGATTAGACCAATTAGATACTCCAAGATATTTTACATCGAGGAGTGACTTAGAGAAATTTAAACAGGGGTGGATGGATTGAGCGACTTAATATTACAAGGAAGAATAGTAAGAGACTCCTCGAATGAAATACAAATTTATTCGGGAGAATATTGGAAGAAACAAGTAGTTGATTTTAGATGGTATCAAAATGATAAGCCAACTAAGAAAGGCATAAGGATGAATTTAGAAGAAGCGAAAAGAGTACATATGGTACTAACAAGAATTTTACATGAGGCTGATATAGATGTGGAAATGGATTAATATATTTAGAAAGGAAGACGAGTTTACTAAGTGGGCTAAGAAATTAGAAAAGAGATTGAAAGGAGAGATGAAAGAATTATTCAAAGAGGCTTGGATTAATGCCAAAGATTTGAATGAAACTGTAAGAGCATCCTTCGTATTCTATTGGGAATTGAGAAGCAGTGCTACACAATTACATCATGTCGCCCAACCAATAACTATTGGGTATCTTGCTTATTTGGCAGATGGCGCACAGGCGATTGAGAGAGTGGATATTATTGAAATTCTAAATAATATGATTAGGAACATTCCTAGAATTAATTTGGAAATCAATAATGGTATTCTTGTTGCTTCAGAACCGAAAGAGGGCGTGGAAGATGAAGAAGAGTGATTACATTATAATTGCTAAGAAACTAATGGATATTGCAAACAGTGGGATAGGAGATGTAAAAATGCCTTCTATCAAAGCGTGGTATTTTAACAGAGAGGAAAGACAACTCCTAAAAGAACTAATTGTAAAATGTAACGAGGTTGAGATTTATGAGATTTGCGAGATTGATGGAAGCGACGGAAGAGTTGAATCCGAAAAGAAAGGTAAGTTTAGTTTCCAAAGAGGCTGAACATTTTGATAGGCCTCTATTGTTTTCTATATTAGCGATGGAATATCCATCTAATAATATAGGAATAAAAAAGGCAATCAAATGGGTTTCTTCCATTCTAGAAGTTTGGGAGGAAGAACTAGATTCAATCTATAAGGTATATTCTGATTTAGGAGAAGCAGTTTACCAGTTCGATATTTCTAAATTAAACGATGAGCCGGTATCTCTGAACAACTTTCATAATCTTCTTTCTCTAGATTGCGGAGGGATTAATTCTAATTCCTTCGATTTATTAAAAGAGAAATTAAACGTAATGTCTTCTTTGGAAAGAAAGTGGTTTATTCGTTATTGGTTAAAGATTTCAAGAAACGGTATTAACGAAGGCCTCGTCAAAAAGATGATTGCTAAATACTATGACAAGAAATTGTCTGAAGTAAAAACACATACTAATTTTAATTCTATTTTTGATACTTGTACTTATTATGAAATGAAGGAAACGCCTCCAACTAATCTTAGTCACGGTAGATTTGTAAAACCAATGCTTGCTAAAGAATTACCTATGAAAGAATGGCCCAAGAATAAAATTGTAGATTACAAGTATGATGGTAATAGGTATCAAATTCACAAAGAAGGTGTTAATGTAATCATCTTTAATCGTAAAGGAAAAATAGTAACTCCACAGTTTCAAGATGTGGTTGAGCAAGTGCAGAAATATCCTATTCTTAGATGTATTCTTGACG
>Ga0209232_1002059_pt1 | contig 10261 bp, 11 predicted proteins | sample ETNvirenome_2_60_FD_184066 | JGI IMG/M metagenome (GOLD analysis project Ga0209232, IMG submission 184066) | Marine viral communities from the Pacific Ocean - ETNP_2_60 (SPAdes) (version 2) | ecosystem: Environmental > Aquatic > Marine > Oceanic | place: Pacific Ocean | collected 2013-06-22
AACTGTGTAAAGAAAGAAGAAGTTGAAAATGTGAGAGAGGGTGATGGTGATCCTTGTTGGGATACACATAAACAAGTTGGCATGAAAAAGAAGGGTGGTAAAATGGTTCCAAATTGTGTTCCCAAGAATGAGGAAGTTGAGAGAGATGAGTATGGTGATCCGATTGGAGGACCAAAGATCTCAAAGAAACAACTCAAAAAAAATCTTGCGAAGAATGAACCTGATAGACAACATACCACAGATACTTCTGAGGGTATGGCATATGGTATTACTAGAGGATCAGGTAAACCATCAGGTGCAATGTCCGCATTTGGTAAAAAGAAAAAGGAGAATCCTTATTCACTCAAGAATAAGATAAAAATGGTAATTAAAGGTGCTGCTCAGAAAGAAAGAGCAAAGGCGGGTGTAACAAAGGAAGAAGTTATTTCTGAAAGACAGAAGACTAATCAGGGTGAAAGGCAAAGTCAGGAAGCAGGACGTTCTAATTATGGTAAAGCATCTGTTAGAAATGTAAGAGCAACAGGTATGGGTGGCAATGCTGCTGACCCTGCTGAAAGACTTGTGGCAATGGACGCAAGACATAAGGCACACAAAGAAAAACGTGGTGTAAAAACCAAGGGGATGAAAGAAGAGGTTGGTATTACCACTGATTCTATGATGATGAAAGATAATGCAAAGAAAGAAGCAATGCTTAGAAAGAAAGAGCAGGACGCTGTTGCTAAGAAGATGAAGAAAGAGGAGACAATCACTTTACAGGATGCGAATGGTAATGATTTTGTTAGAGTTATAGATGTAATAACTTCAAAAGAGGTTATGTCTGATTGGAGAAAAGAACTCAGTGAAGATGATATGAAAGGTATGAGTGTAAAGTCAGGGCACAAAAGACCAACAAAAAGTGGAGCAGGAATGACGCAAAAGGGTGTCGAAGCATATCGTCGTAAAAATCCTGGTTCTAAATTAAAAACTGCTGTAACTACAGAACCATCTAAGTTAAAGAAAGGTTCAAAGGCAGCAAATCGTAGAAAGAGTTATTGTGCAAGAAGTGCAGGACAAATGAAGAAGTTTCCAAAAGCAGCAAAAGATCCAGATAGTAGATTAAGACAAGCACGTCGTCGTTGGAACTGCTGATAAATTATGAATGATAATGTATATCTTGGTAATCCTAATTTAAAAAAAGCAAATACACCAATTGAGTTTTCGCAAGAAAATATTATTGAATTCATGAGGTGTAAGCAAGATCCTGTTTATTTTGCAAAGAGATATATTAAAATTGTTTCTCTTGATGAGGGATTGACACAATTTCATCCATATGATTTTCAAGAAACTTTAATTAAAAGGTTTCATGAGAATCGTTTTAACATATGTAAAATGCCTCGTCAGACTGGTAAATCTACTACATCTGTTTCATATCTTTTACATTACGCTGTTTTTAACGATAGTACAAATATTGGTATTCTTGCAAACAAGGCAGCAACTGCCAGAGATTTATTGGGTAGATTGCAAACTGCATATGAGAATTTACCTAAATGGATGCAACAGGGTATAATATCTTGGAATAAAGGATCACTGGAGTTAGAAAATGGATCAAAAATACTGGCGGCATCTACCTCTGCCTCTGCAGTTCGAGGTATGTCTTTCAACGTTCTTTTTTTGGACGAGTTTGCCTTTGTTCCTAATCATATTGCTGACTCATTCTTTGCCTCAGTATATCCTACTATCACTTCTGGTAAAAACACCAAAGTCATAATGGTTTCTACCCCTCACGGGATGAACCATTTTTATAGATATTGGCATGATGCAGAGAGAGGTAGAAATGAATATATCACAACAGATGTGCACTGGTCAGAAGTACCAGGTAGAGATGATGTTTGGAAACAACAAACAATTGCGAATACATCAGAACAACAGTTTAAAGTTGAGTTTGAGTGTGAGTTTCTTGGATCAGTCAATACTTTAATAAATCCTGCCGTATTAAAAAATATGGTGTATGATTCTCCAATTACAAAAAATGCTGGATTAGATATCTATGAAAATCCAGTTAAAGATCATAATTATATAATAACTGTTGATGTGGCAAGAGGTTTGGGAAATGATTATTCTGCATTTATAGTTTTTGACGTAACACAGTTTCCATATAAAGTTGTAGCAAAATATCGAAATAACGAAGTAAAACCAATGTTATTTCCTAATGTAATATTAGATGTTGCAAAAGGTTATAATAACGCATACTTATTAGTTGAAGTAAATGATATAGGTGATCAAGTTGCAAGTATCCTTCAATATGATTTAGAATATGAAAATTTACTTATGGCATCTATGAGAGGAAGAGCAGGACAAGTTGTAGGGCAAGGATTTTCCGGAAAGAAAACACAATTGGGTGTGAGAACCACCTCTGCTGTGAAAAAATTAGGTTGTAGTAATCTTAAAACTATGATTGAGGATAGTAAGTTATTAACTTGTGATTATGAAATAATATCTGAATTAACCACATTTGCACAAAAACACAATTCATTTGAAGCAGAAGAAGGATGTAATGATGATTTAGCAATGTGTTTGGTGCTATTTGCATGGTTAGTCGCACAAGAGTACTTTAAAGAAATGACAGATAATGATATAAGAAAAAGAATATATGAAGAACAAAAAAACCAAATCGAACAGGATATGGCACCATTTGGATTTATTAATGATGGACTTGAAGAAGATAATTTTGTAGACAAAGATGGAGATAGATGGTATACTGATGAATATGGAGATAGATCATACATGTGGGATTATATGTGATGAAATACCATTTATACGACACCAATCATACACATCAAGGCACCTTCGAATCAATTCAACAATTAAGAAATTTTCTATGTGATAGAAAATATGATACTAATTGTGACTTTGACTTATCTTGTACATTTGACTATATTAAATCTATTAAATGGTATTTTGATATAGAAGAATGAATTTTGATGATCAATTAGAATTAGAGCATTTATTATTCACAGAGAGAAAGTGTAGATCATGTGGTCAGATAAAATGTTTAACAGAGGATTTTTATTTAACAAGAAAAAATAGAAGAATACCATCTGCATATTCTTATGAATGTAAAGAGTGTACAATTGATCGTGTTAAGAAAAAGAAGAGAAAAATAAAAGAGTGGGAGTACCCTGATTGGTAGTTCACGCATAGTTTCCCCATTGTAAAAAGGGTTTTTAATAAATAATTTTAACAATCTGAGAGTCGGAGTTTTAAGATGCCCATCAATTTAGCATCTCCTGGTATATTAATTAGAGAAGTTGATTTAACTATTGGTAATGTTGATCCAACAACAGGCAAAATAGCTGGTATAGTTGGACCTTTTGAAAAAGGACCAGTAGGTGACCCAACACTAATAGCAAGTGAAAAAGATTTAGTTGAACAATTTGGTAGACCATATGATACTGATAATCAGTATGAGTCATGGATGTCCGCATCATCATACTTAGCATATGGTGGTGTTTTAAATGTTGTTCGTGCTGATGATACTGGTTTAAAAAATGCCTTTGCAGGAACAGGTGAGATAAAGATAAAAAGCACTGACCATTATAAAGATCTAGGATACAACGACAACGTAATATCAAACAGGACTGTAATTGCAAGAGATCCTGGTCTGCAATATAATGGTATCAGAGTTGCTGTTATAGATTCACTAGCAGATCAAATTCTAGATGGAGTAGACGTAGATTCTCCTGCAGGAGGATCCGCAATCGTGGTTGGTGCAGGTATTACACAAGCAGTTCCAAACAATGCTGTTGTCTCTAGAACTGGAGTTGGTGCAGGAACAACTGAACTTCTTGATGGGTACTTTAAAGGAATTGTTACTGGAGTAGGAACTGATGCTAATTTAGGACTTGCTGGAAATCAAATAGCAGTTAAATTTTTATCTCACATATCTGCTGCAGGAACTGAAACAGCAAAAGATTTTAACAATATATACAAATTTAAGGCAGGAGTTAATATAGGAATTGTTACTTCAGGTCAAAGTGTAGCATATGCTTCAACATCAGTTACATCAACAAAAACTTGGTTTGATGAGCAAACATATGATGTCACAACAGCAACAGTTGGAGGAGCATCAACAGTTACAACTGCCAAATGGAATAGCACTGCAGATGCACCAGGTACATCTGAATATGCAGCTGCCAGAGGTGGTCGTTTTGATGAGGTTCATGTTGTTGTTATAGATGCAAAAGGAACCGTAACTGGAAATGCAGGTACAATTCTAGAAAAACATCTTAACCTATCGAAAGCAAAGGATGCTGAGTTCTCTGCAGGATCACCATCATACTGGAGAAAGTATCTTTATAACAATTCAGAGTATATCTATGGTGGTGATGGAAGTACAATAGGAGTAACAACCACAGGATATATTTCAGGATTTAGTAAATTTTCAGGTGGTGGATGGGATCAAGATGCAGAGGGTATCGTCTTTAATGGTGCTGGAGCAAGTGATTTAATTCTTCAAGGTGGAAAAATTTATGGTGGAATTAGCACAATCACTCAATCGGGTGCACTAGAACCTGGTTTAGATGATATAATAGGTGGGTATAGTTTATTTGAAAACGATTCAGAAGTTAATGTTGACTTTTTGATTCAAGGATCAGGACATCGTGGACAAGATAAAACAAGAGCTCTTGGTGAAAAACTAATCGCAACAGCTGAACTTAGAAAAGATGCAGTCGCATTCTTATCACCATCAAGAGATAGATTACTATCTTATGATGCAGCAGATAACACACCAGGTGCACCACTAGCAGTAGACGCTATCACTGAAAATGTCGTTAATTATTACGGACCTATCAGTTCATCATCTTATGCAGTATTTGACAGTGGATACAAATACATGTATGATAGGTTTAACAATACCTTTAGATACATTCCATTAAATGGTGATATCGCAGGATTATGTGCTCGCAATGACATCAACAATTTCCCATGGTTCTCACCAGCGGGAACTGCAAGAGGATCAATTCTAAATTCAGTAAAATTAGCTTACAACCCTACAAAATTACAAAGGGATTTACTCTATACAAATAGAATCAATCCAGTAATATTCTCATCAGGGTCAGGTATAATTTTATTTGGTGACAAGACTGGATTTGCAAAGAGATCCGCATTTGATAGAATTAACGTACGTCGTTTATTCATCTTTATAGAAAATGCTATAGCAGCAGCTGCAAAAGACCAGTTGTTCGAATTTAATGATGAAATTACAAGGTCAAACTTTGTAAATATTGTTGAACCTTTCTTACGTGATGTTCAAGCAAAGAGAGGTATTCAAGATTATGTTGTTATTTGTGATGAGACAAATAACACTGCTGCAATTATAGATAGTAATGAATTTGTGGCAGACATCTTTGTGAAACCTGCCAGATCAATAAACTTTATTGGTCTTACATTTGTGGCCACTCGTACTGGCGTTTCATTTGATGAAGTAATCGGTTCCGTTTAATTAACTTAGAGGTTTAGAAAATGCCCTCCCGTAAACAAATTAATAGCATACCACTAAGGAAAATTAGTGACTTTAAGAGTAAACTAACAGGTGGTGGTGCAAGACCCAATCTATTTGAAGTAGAACTCGCATTTCCTGATGCAGTTGCAATCGATAACGATGTGCTTCAAAAAGCTAGATTTCTGGTAAAGACAGCAGCACTTCCTGCATCTACAATCACTCCAGTTGACATTCCGTTCAGGGGTCGTATTTTAAAAGTCGCAGGTGACAGAACATTTGAGACATGGACAATCACTGTCATAAATGATGTTGATTTTGCAATTAGATCTGCCATGGAAAAATGGATGAATACAATCAATAAGTTAGAGGATGCTACTGGTATCACTAATCCTACTGATTATCAAAAAGATGCGATTGTACATCAACTTGATCGTGATGGTTCAATGCTGAGATCTTATAAGTTCTGGGATATTTTCCCAACTAACATCTCAACGATTGATGTAAGTTATGATACTACTGACACTATCGAAGAATTTACAGTCGAAATGCAAGTACATTACTGGGAAGCATTCAAAGGCACATCACCTTTAGCAGGTGGTGAGGATATTGGATAAATAATAAAAATAGTAAAATTATAATATGGCAAAACTTTTTGGTTTTTCAATTGATGATAACGAAAAACAATCACCTTCTATTGTATCACCAGTTCCGCAGAATAATGAGGATGGCAATGATAATTATATTGCTAGTTCTTTTTATGGATCATATGTTGATCTAGAAGGTGTTTATCGTACAGAATTTGATTTAATAAGAAGATATAGAGAGATGGCATTGCATCCAGAGGCAGATGCAGCTATTGAAGATATTGTAAATGAAGCAATCGTAAGTGATCTATATGACTCACCTGTTGAGATAGAACTATCAAATTTAAATGCAAGTGATAAGTTAAAAAAAATAATAAGATCTGAATTCAAAACCATTAAGGAAATAATGGATTTTGATCGTAAGGCTCATGAAATATTTCGTAATTGGTATGTAGATGGTCGTTTATGTTATTTAAAAGTAATTGATTTTAAAAAACCTCAAGAAGGTATTCAAGAATTAAGATACATTGATGCACTTAAAATACGACATGTTAGAAAAGAGAAGAAAAAAACAAATCAAGATTTAATAAATGCAAGGTTAAATTTAAAAGATGATACAGATAACGTTGCAACTCCTGAAATAGATGAATACTTTGTATATACTCCAAAACAAGCATATCCAACAGGAATGATTTCAGGGGCAGGTGCAAATAAAGGTGTAAAGATTGCTAAAGATGCAATTGTTTATTGTACATCAGGATTAGTTGATCGTAATAAAGGAAATATTCTTTCGTATCTTCATAAAGCAATTAAATCACTCAATCAACTGAGAATGATTGAAGATTCTTTGGTTATCTATCGTATGTCTCGTGCTCCAGAAAGAAGAATATTTTATATTGATGTTGGTAATCTTCCAAAGATAAAAGCAGAACAATATCTTAGAGAAGTGATGAATAGGTATCGTAATAAATTAGTTTATAACGCACAGACTGGTGAAGTTAGAGATGATCGTAAGTTCATGTCGATGATGGAAGATTTCTGGTTACCACGTAGAGAAGGTGGAAGAGGAACTGAAATTACAACATTACCTGGTGGACAAAACTTAGGTGAACTTTCAGATATCGAATACTTCCAGAAAAAATTATATCGTGCACTCGCTGTTCCAGAATCACGTATTGCATCTGATGGTGGATTTAACTTAGGTCGTTCATCTGAAATACTAAGAGATGAACTTAAGTTTGCAAAATTTGTAGGACGTTTAAGAAAGAGATTTGGTAACATGTTTAATGACATGTTGAAGACACAGTTAATTCTAAAAAATATTGTTACCCCTGAGGATTGGGAAAAAATAAGTGAACATATTCAATATGATTTTATTTACGACAATCAATTTGCAGAATTAAAAGAGTCTGAACTATTAAACGAAAGACTCGGAACTCTTGCAACAATCGAACCTTATATTGGTAAATATTATTCAAATGATTATGTAAGAAGAAAAGTATTACGTCAGACTGATGCAGAAATACTTGAAATAGATGAACAAATTGAAAAGGAAATAAAAGATGGTATTATACCTGATCCAAATGCAGTTGATCCAATTACTGGAGAACCATTACCTGATGGTGAGAATGGAATGATGGGGGATGTTCCAACAGAACCAGAAATAGATGGTGGCATCACTGATGCACAGTTGGGAAAAGATACTAAATCAGCAGAAATCTAATGAAAATACTATCTCAAGAATCAAATATAGGTATAGCAACTACTGTCAGTAGTGCGACTGCAGTTAGACTTTATAATAGTGATTCAAGTGCAGGAATCGTAACCCGTACTGATAATAGTAATTCCACTATTGGTAATATTACTGTCCCAGCTGGGGAAGTATTATATCTTCAAAAAAAATCTACTGATAAATTAATAGCACCATCTACAGTTTTAGCATCAAAAGTTGCATACAGTTCTATGATGTATTATGCATCATATGCTTCTTCTGGTGGAGGAGGTGGTGGTGATAATGTTGTTACTGATAATATGGTTGTTTATTTGGACGCTGGTAATAATTCATCATATTCAGGAAGTGGTACATCTTGGAATGATGTAAGTGGTAATTCGAATAACTTTACTTTGGTGAATGGACCTACCTATTCAAGCAGTGACGGTGGAGCCATAGTCTTTGATGGTACAAATGATTTTGCGAGATCGGCTGCTAATGCTAGTTTCTTTGCATTTGGTACAAGTAATGATTATAGTTATGGTGTATGGGCAAAAATGGATTCTACTGCTGATACTGAATCTCTATTATCATGTGCAACACCTGATGGTGGTGGGACTCCAAATAGTTTTCAGTTAGATTTTGAAGGAACAAATACTAGAATTAGACATCTTTTTAGAGATGCAAGTTCACAAAGAAATTTCACACCTTTACAGGCTTCAGCATTAGTAGGGACTGATTGGTTTTATGTAATGGTTGTTAATGACAGGTCTGAAAATGAATTAAAAATATATGTAAACGGTACCTCTCATGATGACAGTGATAGCATTTATGGAACTGCAACAGACGTACATAATTTTAGTGCTGCTAGTGATACAACTGGTGAATTTAAAATTGGAGTTAACAGAGGTGGAAACGCATTTATAGATGGAAGAGTAGCACAAGTCCATGTATACAAAGGAAAAGCACTAACAGCTAGTGAAGTGCTACAAAATTATAATGCTAGTAAATCACGTTACGGACTCTAATCATGTCACGCAATTATCTAATTATTCAATCTTCTGAACTTAGTAAAGTAGATTTTTCTCAAGTTTTAGAAACTTCTGCTTCTACTGTAAGAAAATCAATTGATGAAACAAAAACTTTTATAAAATGGGATGGTGATACACCATCATGTGTAAGTAATTTAACAAGCACAGAAGGACCATACACTCTTAGTGAAATTAATGTTATTTTAGATACGGATGCTTGGGTATCTGAAGAAGTATAAATAAAGTATAATAATATATTAATAATATGGAAGAAATTATCGATTTGATAGCAACAGATTCTGCTGCTTCTGAAGTAACTAGCAAATTAAAAGATGCTTTATTTGCAAAAGCTGCAGAAAAAATTGAAAGTCAAAGACCTGAAATAGCTAATTCTGTTTTTGGAGATAATGAAGTAGAAGATGAAGTGACCACTGAACCGGAGACCGCTGAGGACGAGTAATGCCATTAAACACGAATGTATTAGCTGCAGAAATTGCGTTACCAACAACAACAGGAACTGCTACAAGTTTTAGTGAAGCTCGTGTTGTTCGTCTTGTAAACACTGATTCTAGTGCACATGTTGTAAGTGTTGTCGAAACACAAAGTGGAACTGGTATAGGATCTTTCACAATGCCAGCAACCTCAGTTGAATTTCTAGAAAAAGAATATGCACATTGTGTATTCGCAAGCAATGCAGCAGTTAAAGGATCTAAAGTAGGATTTACCCATTAGTAACATGAAATTAATTACCGAAGAAGTATCACAAGTTAAATTTATCGTTGAAGGAAAAGGCGGTAAAAAGAAAATGTATATTGAGGGTGTTTTCTTGCAAGGTGATATCAAAAATCGTAATGGAAGAATGTATCCTGTTCAAACTCTTACGAAAGAAGTTGGAAGATATAACGAATCATTTGTACAAAAAGGTCGTGCACTTGGTGAACTTGGACACCCTGAAGGTCCAACTGTAAATCTTGATCGTGTTTCTCATAAGATTACATCTCTTCGTCAAGAAGGAAATAATTTTGTTGGAAAGGCACAACTTCTTGATACACCAATGGGTAAGATTGCAAAGTCACTAATTGGTGAAGGTGTAACACTTGGAGTCTCCTCTCGTGGTGTTGGATCACTAAAAGAAAATCGTGATGGATGCAAAGTTGTAGGTGAAGATTTCATGTTAGCAACTGCTGCAGATATCGTCGCTGATCCTTCTGCTCCTGATGCATTTGTATCTGGAATTATGGAAGGAAAAGAATGGGTTTGGGAAGGAGGAATTCTTCGTGAACAACAAGCAACAATCACTAAAAAGAGAATCAATACTCTTGTAGATCAAGGTAGATTGGAAGAACATAAACTGAATTTATTCAGTAATTTCTTATCAAATCTATAAGTTCTATAAATAAATATAGAAAAATCTCCGAAAAGGCAACAATTTACACAACATGGAAAACGTAGT